>Ga0070708_100000159_pt1 | contig 47652 bp, 51 predicted proteins | sample KBSK5503metaG_FD_65469 | JGI IMG/M metagenome (GOLD analysis project Ga0070708, IMG submission 65469) | Corn, switchgrass and miscanthus rhizosphere microbial communities from Kellogg Biological Station, Michigan, USA - KBS K5-50-3 metaG | ecosystem: Host-associated > Plants > Roots >... | reverse complement strand
ATCCTCGATGACCAGCGCAGGCAACCCAGAGAACACAGTCCTCACAAGCTCTGTCACGTCAATCATGACCGATCGTGACACATCAGCACACCCTGCTACCACCGAAAGTGCGACAGAGCCTTTGAAATTACAGTCCCCGGCGGGTAGTCCGCTCCGACCCCGCATACCCCATCGCGGTGGTCTTCTCGTGCGCCACTAGCCGGGACTGGGACCGGTGAGGCGCGCATCCTAGCCGTCGTGGTCGGCAATGTGGTTGCCAGGGTGGCCGGCCTGAGCGGTGCCCGAAGGATCGTCCTGGGGCTTCTGTCACTGCGGCCCGAGTGCCTGCGGTGGCGGCCCCTGGGGAGTTCTTCGAGCCGCCTTGCGTAGTCGCCAGGGTCGAACTGCCGGTGTTTCTTCATGGCGTGGTAGAGGTTGTCGCTGACCACGGCGGGATCATGTGCACGATGTTGTGCCAGTCGTAGCCCAGGGCGCCGAGCCGCTGAACCGTCTGCCACGTCTGGGGAGGGTTGTGGGCCAGCAGCTGGTTGGCGACAATCTGGTGCAGCGCGACGCGCAGCCTCGGGCTGAACGGCTCACCGCCGAGACCATCTCTTGATCGCTGCGGAGGGCGTCCACCGATTCTGGGTGCTGGTTCTGCGACCGCACCGGACATGCAAAGAATGCGGTGGGGAAGAATTCGTCTTCCCCACCGCATTCTCGCGGGCGCTAATTTAGCCGGTGGTGCCGGCGAAGATGTTGATGTTGCCGAACCTGCCTGGGCAAGCCGTGGCTGGGTTCGGTTGCGGCAGGGGTGTAGCGGTGAACAGCGAGGCGCGCCAGGCGTCGATCGCCGCGCAGTGCGTGGCGTCTCTCGCGTCGGCGGTCCATACGCCGATCCCGAAGGTGCGGGCGGCGGAGGCGTAGTTGTAGTCGCCGGAGAACTCAAACGCCAGCCCGTTGGCGCTGGCTGCCCGGAGGTCACCGACCGCGCCGACCACCGGCATGGACCATCCGGTGGGGGCGCCGTTGGCGCCGATCGCGGACTGCTGCAGCGTGTTCACCTCGGGCCGGGGGTTGGTGGTGTTGTTCTGGAATGGCGCCAGCAGCCAGGAATTGGCCTCGAACACGGTTTTCCCGTTTGGTGAGATGGCCGGGGCCGAGTAGAACCCTCTTCCTGGGCCGGGGACGATTTGCGGGGAACTCCATGTCTTGGCGCCGTTGGTGGAGAAGGAGAACAGGACCTTCTCGTGGTTGAACCCGAACCTGCCGTCCACCCAGGAGTCCACGATCTCGTTGGTAGCGTCCTTACCGGTGGGCGCGCCGTTGGCGATGTCCACGCTGGGGGCTGGGCTCAGGTCGATGCGGGACCCGGCGATGCCGTCGGAGACGCACCGGCCCTCTACCGGGTCGATGAAGAAGCACCCGTTGTTCACCGGGAACAGCCTGCGCGGGCGGGTCCAGGACTTGCCGCCGTCAAACGACTGGAACAGCACGTGGAACCCGGTGCCCGGGGTGCCAGCGCTGAACACGAAGGCAAACAGGTCCACAACCCCCGTGCTGGTGGTACGGATGGTGCAGCCCGACGTCCCGAACCCTTGCTGCGATTGCGGTGTGGTGGCGGCCGGGTTGAGCTGTTTCTTGGACCAGGTGGTCCCGCCGTCTGTGGAGGCAGCCACCACTAGCGGGGCAGGCTCGTTACCGTTCTGGAAGTGGCCCAGCCCCCGGAACTCGGCGAAGCACGCGTACACGTGGCCGAAGAACGGGCTGGAGGATGCGTTGTCCGCCCAGATCTGGTCCTTGTCCTCGAACGCGGTGGAACTTTGGTGGGTCACCGCGATGACCGGCCGGAACCAGTTGCTCTTCACCCCGACCCGGCCAGGGGTGGGATTGTCGATCCGGGACACGGCCACCGACTCAAACCCCTTGAACGTCTCGGACTTCTTGGCGTTCAGGTTCGACGTGAGGTTGCCGAAGTAGGCCCGCACGCCGTTCGTCCAGGAGAAGTGACCATTAACCGGGCGGGGGCCGAACGCGACGGCCGAATCGGCGTCGGAAACCAGCCCGGACTCGAAGTACCAGGGAAGGGTGTGGATCGTGCCGAAATGCACGGTGCCGCTTCGGGCGGTGAGCCCGGTGAACGCTGGCTGGATCCAGTGATGGCCGGAGTCGAAGGAGAAATAGGCCCCAGTGGTGCCGACGCCGGGGGCGAACCCGCACACCCCGCCCCCGGCCAGCGCGGCGGGCGTACCACACGGTGCCTCATCGGTTTCGTCGAAGGCGCTGGCAGCTACCATGCTGGGCGCCACCGGGTTGATGGCCACCGCCGCCTCCGCTGACTTATTCGGCGGAAACGGGCTGGCTGGATTAGCCACGTTCACACGTACACTGGTCCCCGTGACCGCTTGCGCTGCCGGGGCCACCCAGGCAATTGCGGCGACAACCGCTCCTGCGACGGGAAACACTACGAAGCCCTTGCGCACCCAGCACCTCCTCGGATGAGCGCACCGGCACCAGACTGCGCGTTCGCTGCCGGTACCAAATGGACTCAGCAAACCTACGACCGGGGCAAAGCAACGGTCAAGAGGTCGTTAGCTGAGGAACTGGCCAGTCGCCCGCACCGCGCTGATCTGGCCGAACTTATCCACCCAGTTCTATCCCGCGGGCGAGGGGCCCCAGGCTGACAGGCGGGTTCTGCCCATGAAAAACGCCGGGTTCGCCCCGCACCCGCAGTCACCAGGACGGCATGGGCGGCACCCGATGGCCGGCCACGAGCGGATGCGCGGTACTCCCCCAGGACCTGGCCGTGCATGTACTCGGCATGATCGGCCCCGCGACGAGATCGACCGGGAAATCGAGCTCAACGAGGCCGAGTACGAACGCGGGCGGGCGGCCGCCGCAGCAGGTGAGCAGGCTCTCCGCTCGTGAGAGCCCTCCTGGACGAGCAACTGTCGCCGCAGATCGCGGTCCCGCTGCGCCAGGCCGGCCATGACGTAGACGCCGTTGCCGACCGCGAGGACCTGGCCGGGCGCAGCGACCGGATCATCCTCGAGGTCGCCTGTAGCGAAGGCCGGGCCGTGGTCACCAACAACATCAAGGACTTCCGTCCGCTTGCGGCAGAGCGGCTGGCGCAAGGCAGGGTGCATGCCGGCCTGATTGTGCGCCCCTCAACGCGGACCCGCACCCGCAACGCCATCGCCGCCGTCGCTGCAGCGGTCGAAGCCGTACTGCGCGACCACCCGGACGGCTGAGCGGGAGTGAGCGCTGGATCGGCCCGCTGCCGGGCTGGTAAGGGCCTCGCGCTCAGCGTGCCTTACCCAAATGCTCGGCCCAGCCGGCAACGGCGCAGGCCACTTGTCTCAGTTCTTGTCTCACTGGTGCACCATTCTTGTGTAGGTAGCTGTGAGGCTGCTGATGCACCCGAGGTGCCGCCAGGCCACCGCTCTTTTAGTCTCCGACGCTTGTGACGTCCTGAATGAGTCCTGCGGGGCCTGGCGGTGTCGCGGGGCGCGCGGACCGCCAACAGGGCTGTATGCGCAGGTGAGCGCCGATCAGTGAGACCACTGGCTGCCGCGTCCCGGAACCCGTGCACGAGGGTGCCTCCCCACTGGGCTAAGCAGCGAGGAGGCTGTGATGAAGTATGCCCGCGTTCGGCGGCCGGAAGCGCCGCCCGGGGCGCTGTCAGCTGGGATCGACTGGGCCAGCGCCGACCACGCCGTGTGCATCGTTGATGCCACCGGCGCGGTGGTCAGCCGGTTCACTGTGGCGCACACTGCCGAAGGCCTCAGGACATTGGTGCAGCGCCTGGCCAGGGCCGGAGCGTGCGAGGCGGCGATCGAGCGCGGTGATGGGCCGGTCGTGGACGCCCTGCTGGCAGCCGGTGTGACCGTGGTGGTGATCACCCCGCGGCAGGTGAAGAACCTGCGGTCCCGGTACGGGTCGGCGGGCAACAAGGACGACCGGTTCGACGCCTGCGTGCTCGCCGACGTGCTGCCCACCGACCGGGCCCGGCTGCGGCCGCTGATCCCCGACAGCCCGGCCACCATCACGCTGCGCCAGGCCTGCCGCGCCCGCAAGGACCTGGTGGGCCACCGGGTCGCGGTCGGCAACCAGCTGCGCGCCCACCTGCTGTGCGCCTTCCCGGAGCCACGGGCCTGTTCTGCAGGCTCCACTCGAGCGGCCGCACCAGCCCGGCCGACCTCTAGCAGCGGCTGACGTCGGCACCGCGCGGCCCACCGGCGAGCAGGGTCTCCGTGCTTTTCCAAGACGGTAACCTCGACACCCGTGCGGGCCAGCAGCAGGGCGAGGACCATCCCGGCAGGCCCGCTGCCCACCACGCAACATGTTGCCCGCTCCGCCATCGCCTGGCCATTCTTCCAGGACGCGGCCGAAGCATTCGATGCCGGGAATGAGTCCCCTCCTTCGGGCCCGCGCAGTTTGCCGCCGGGAGCGACTTCGGCTAGCAAGCCCTGTGGGCCCATCTCGCCCTGGAACTGACCTGGGCCGCCGCCTTCGCCGCCAGCGGCGGTCATCTTCCAGCCCAAGCCCCGCACCCGCCGGACACGGAAGGTGATGCTCACCCACGTGACGGGCCGGCCTGGGCGGCCGCGGCATCCCGCAGCACCCAGCGCAGGATCTTCCCCGAGGGCGACTTGGGGATCGCCTCGATCACCTCTAGCCTCCGGATCTGCTTGTAGCCAGCCACCTGTGAGGCAACGAACTGCCGGATCTGTTCCAGGGTGACCGGGGTGCCGGGCCGCAGTGTGACGTAGCCGATAGGGATCTCGCCTGCTTCGTGAGATCGTCGCGCTCGCGCTGCGGGGCGCGGCGCTCGCCGCGCCAGATGGCCTGATGCCGATCCCAGCGCGCAGTGGTTCGTTGCCGCGATTGCGGGCCTGCTGGTGTTCTTTGCGTGCCGCTCCAAGCGCTCGCGGTCGTCTACGTGGCCGGGATCCTCGCCGCGACCTCCCGGCGGTCGCCGGTAACAAACGTCTCCCTCACCGCCGGCACCATCACCGGCCTGGCCACATGGGACCGACGCGGACGCCGAGCAGCCCGACGAGGTCTTCGAGGGGTCCAGGTGCCCACTCGCCGGTGACGGCGGGTTGTGCGACCGTGTCACTCATGGACGGTGCCTCCCCAAAAGCGCTGGCCAAGCCCGGTCCGGTGCTGACACACCAGGCCGGGCACCTCGTTATCGGCCTTCAATTCAGGTATCGGCAAGACCATGCTGGCCGAGCGCCTGCCCACGGTGCCGCCCCGCCTGGAGCCGGACGACGCGCGCGCCAAGATCATTTACTGACGCAAGGGATCAGCTCACCGCCCTAATCGCGGAATCGGTCTGAGCTCGAGCGGGAGCCATGCCACCTTGACCTGATCGACGACATCTGTCATGGCTCATTTCGCGAGCAGTACAAAAGGTCGCCGATTATCGACAGATGACTTAATCCCAGCCTCCAGGTCGAGTTTCGCATCCTTATCGTCGGGCCGGGTGGCGATCAAGACGGGCCTGGCGGATGACTCCGGCAGCGTAAGTGAGGGTCTGGGACGACAACGGCAGCGCGGCAGGGTAGAAGGCACAGGACCTTCTCGGTGGCCGATGCGGATCTTGGTCGATCGCTTCATCTACCAGGGGCTTCGCCATGTCCCAAGCCGACATGCCACCCGCGATCAAGCCGTGCGCTAGGTAACTCCAAGATCAGGATGAAAAAGACTCACTGTTGAGCTTACGGGCGGAAGAGACTACAAGCGGCCGTCAGGGCGGTTGACGTTGCTGGGTTCGCCGGTTACGCATGGATCATGCGTAACCGGCGAGGATCGTTCGGTGAGTCGTACCGCGTGCTGGGAACCAAAGACGGCGCCACCACGTGCCATCTCTGCGGGCGGACCGGGCTGACATACGTGAAGGTCTTGGAGGTGTACGACGAGGATGGTCAGCCGATCGGTAACAAGTATGCGTGCGAGGGATGTGCAGCCAGTGTCGCCTCTCGCACTCTCAAGTAGGCCGCCGTCATCGCTGTGAGACTGACGCCATAGCGCGCATCCATGGGAAGTCAGATATCCTTTCGCCCCCGGCACCGGGATCATGCGGCTCGAACTCGCCGGGCCCCAGTAGGACTCGCACGCCTTCCCTGCGCAGAGCGTCAACGCTGTTCTTGAAGGCGGTCCGACCGGCGAGGGCGGAGTTGACGAAGGGCAGAACCACGGTCAGGATGCCCAGGCCTGGGGCTTCGGCGAGGATGCCGAGGGCGTAGGTGTCGCTGATGCCGTTGGCCCACTTGTTGATGGTGTTGAAGGTGGCCGGGGCGACGATGATGGCGTCGGCCCGGGGAGACCTGGGTTCGCCGGGGCCGCGGTATTCGCTGCGCACTGCGCGGCCGGTCTGCGCTTCGAGTTTGGGGACGTCGATGAAGGCAAGGGCCGAGGGCGTGGCGATGATCTGGACACTCCAGCCGCGGTCCTGAGCCAGTTCTACGAGTCGGCCGACCTCTGCGGCCGGTCCGGCCCCGCACACGATAACGTAGAGGACGCGGCCCTCGGCCGGGCGCCTCATGCGAGCGCTCCGATGTGGTCGGCGAACTCGCGGAGGTGCGGGCGGACGGTGGGCGGCGCGGTGGCGAGCAGGTCGCTGACCAAGTGGCGGACGGCGGGCCGGGAGCGGACCTCCTGCGGCGCGAGCTGGTCGGCGGCGCGGAGGGCTTGATAGGCCTTCTCGTGCTTGCCCCACTGGGCGAACGCCTGGGCGGTGTCGATGAAGAACGATGCCTTGCGCTCGGTGATGGGCAGCAGGTCGAGGTTCACGTTCCGGGCGTGGTTGACGGCAGCTCCGGCGTCACCGAGCCGGACTGCGACGTTGACGCGGTGGAGCAGGACGTTGGCGGGGCCGAAGGCGGTCCAGCGGTGGTTGTAGTCGCTGCCCAGGCGGGAACCCGCCCGGGCGGCTTCGTCGAGCATCGCCGTACTCGCGTCCCGGTCTTCGGCCTGGCCCGCTGCGACCGCGCCGCGCAGCAGCAGCGACCCGTACACCGACAGGGAGTCAGGTGTCGGTTTGCGCATCTCTGCAGCCAGGCGCTCGCCGTATCTGCTCGCGGTGGTAGTCGCCGCGGTGAAGTGACCGTCCGCCATGAGGGCATGCGTGACGATGCGAGCGCTGGAGCCGACCGCGAGCGGGTCTTCGCTGAGCGAGGCTGCTCTCATGCTCCGGTCCGCGGCGAGCCAGGCAAGCCCGTGGCCGTCTAGCTTGAGCAGGACGCTGGCAGCAACGTGGTAGGCGTCGGCGGATAGGGCATGGGCGCGGAGTCTGGCATCTCCGTCGAAACTGTCGCACGCCGCCTGAAGAGCCGGGAGCAACGCTGGCAGCTGTGACATGGCCTCGGAGTACTTGCACGCCTGATAGGTCTGCTTGGCGGTCGCTACCGCTTGGTTGAGTGCTGGCAGGTCAGGTGCACCGGCCGACGAAGCATTCTCGGGGGCGGTCAGGGCCGCGGCGAGCGTTTCCGCCGGGCCATGCGGTCCGTCCGCGGTCTTGTCGGCGAGGAAGGCGCCGAACAGGCTCGCCCCTGCCAGCCGGGTGAATGTACGCCGTCGCACTGGGTCCTCCGCCTCATCTGGGCCAGGAAAACCCACGATAAGCGCGTCTGTCACAGGCCAGGCGGGTTCGGGCTCATGACCATCCCGGGAAGGGATAGCCAGGTCGCCTGGCGCTGGGGCGAGGCCCAGGGCAAGCCGGGCCTGGGCGGGCATGCCCAGCCCGTCGGCGATCCGGGCGAACACGTCCAGGTGCCTCACCTGGTAGCTGCCGCTCATGATCGCGCTGACCTTGCCCTGGGTCAGGCCGCATGCGATCCCCAGACGGGTCTGGCTGGCGCCCGCGTACTGGCGCAGCAAGTGAAAGAGCCGGCGCATGTCCCGCGAGCGCAGGACCTCGATGGTGTCCGGACGCTGCCACAACGAGGCGGGCACGTCAACCGGATCGGTGATGCGGTCCGCCAAACCGCGTCTCCCTTCGTGCCATTCCGGTGACTCAAGGTGAGCACGCACAACCAGCGTATAACCCGGCAAGGGATGACCCCAGGGAATAGGCCCCGGCCATTTCCTGGCCCATGTTGGAGACCATGAAACCGAACCGCGACGCCGGCGCTGCCAGGAGCGACACCACCGCACTTCAGCGAGGTGCGCTACGGCGGCTTGCCGAGGCCACCGGGACAGAGCGGCAGTCGGCTTCGGCGACGTGGCGAGCCGAGTCGGAGTGCGCTGCGGTGCGCGCTGGCATTGATGACTTGATGGAGCGGATGGCCGAGTTGCGGGCTATTCGCCTTCGCCAGCTAGCTGCTGCTCGATCCGGTCCACGCGCTGACGCAGATCGCCGAGCTCGCGCTCGATAGCGGCCAGCGAGCCGAGGATCGGGTCGTGCTTCTCGTCGGCATGGGGGTGTGCGTCATCGCCGTGCAGCACCCTGGCCAGGTAGTCGGCCGGCCAGTCCAGCGCCTCGGACAGGGCGGCGAGAGTCTGCGGGCGCCGTCGCCGCGGATTGATGTTGTGTTGCAGCTCGCGCAGGGTCGTCAGGGAGATCCGCGCCTTGGCCGCCACCTCCATCTGCGTGGCGCGCAGCTCGGCCAGGCGATCAGAGATCGCACGCGCGACCGCTGTCCAGTCCTCCGCCACATCGGCTCCCTGCGACTCGGCTGGATCAAGGTTAGCGGCGGTATTGGTGCCAATCGAGCACGGGCGACCTGCAGATTTGACAGTGATGCCAATAGGCATCAATATTGATGCCAATGCTTTGCGTGCAGGCGGTGCCCTGCATGCCGTACCGCAGCGGAGGTGCGATGACTGTCGTGGCGGCGCCTGCCGAGTCTCCCGTCGGCCGGGCGCGGCGCAAGCCGTACCGAGTTACTGAGCTGGCCGAACTGTGGGACCTCGACACGTCGACGATCTACCGGATGATCTACTCCGGCCGCCTGCGCGCGGAGCGGCACGGACCGCGCGGAGGCGCCTTGCGCATCCCGGTTGATGCCGTCGCGGAGTACGTGCGGCAGGTCACGACCTCGTCATCCGGCCTCGGCCTCGCGTTCGGGGCTGACGCCGGCTTCGTCTCGGAGGTCGTGTGATGCCCGCGCCGAGTCGGCTGGCCGTCCCGCTCGAAGCTCGGCAGGGGAGCGGGACCGGCGAGGGCGCGGTTCTGCCCGTGGCCGTGGCCGAGCTCGCCCGGGCCTTGGCGGAGGGTCTGGCCCGGGCGGGTGCCCGCGAGATGGCGGCCACGCCGCCGAACGCCAGTTACGGCGAACCGCTGGTGGACCTGAAAGAGGCCGCGCGGCTCCTGCGGGTTTCGCGGATGACCGTGACCCGGCTGTGTGAAAGTGGGCGGCTGCCGTGCGTGGTGGTGGCCCGCGGGGGTCGGCAGAAGCTGCGCCGGGTCCCGCGCGCCTTCATCGACGCGGTGGCCGCGCACGCTCTGGCCGCTGGCGGCGAGGTGGACCTGGCCGATTTCGCGTCGGCGTGGCTGGCCCGCCGCGGGGGCGCGGGCGCAGCCACGGCCTACGCGCCGCGAGGGCAGGCCGCTGCGGCGGGAGGTGCAGCATGAGCGAGACCATCACGCTCAGCACCCTCGGCCCGCACTCGCCCGACTACACCCGCAAGATCGCGTGGAGCCTGGCCGAGTGCGTGCGGGTGCTCAACTACGCCACTGCATCCGGCGCGGATACCGGGATTGCCTACCCGGCAACGGCCTACGAGGTGCTGGGCGCGCTGTACACCGCCACGGGAAGGCTGCCGCAGCTGCTGAGCCAGCTCAGCGGGCGGCTGGAGCGGGCCACCGAGGCTGGTCGGCTGGCCGAGGACCGGCACGGCGACGTGATCGCCGCGGTGGCCACGGCCCAGGAGGCCCTGGAATGCGCCGGAGGGCACATCGGCGCGGTGACCTCCGCGCTGCAGGCCGCCCAGAACGCGATCGCTGGCCTGAGCATGCCCGATGACGACGAGGGCGGTGAACCAGCATGAGCCGCCCCGGCCGCGCCGCGCTGGCAGAGCGTTATCGCAGCTACCCCGGGTCGGGGGGAGTACGCCGCCGCCGTGGTGCTGCTGGACCACGAACCGGTCGCGGCCGCGCCGAAGTTCTGCCGTCACGCCAGCGCCCGCGGCATCGACTGGGACGCGGTGCTGACCGAGACCTGGAGCCCGGCCGAGCGCCTGCTGGTCGCCACGGCCGCCGGACTGTGGAGCGGCCGCCGTACCCCCGTGGACATCAGCCGGGCCGTATTCCTCGACGACGGCCAGTTCGCGGTCTGGCAGGCGATGCTGACCGCGCACCGCACCGGCCAGGCGCCTGCCGTTCCGGAACCGCCGGAAGGAGGCGGCCGCGATGCCTGAAACGGCCGTTCTTATGCGGGCCCGGCCCCGAGCGTTGTGCCCGGCCTGCCTGGTGCCGCTGGACGGCGGCCCGGTCGTGTTCTGGTGCCCACGCTGCCGCCGCGGGCTCCACGCCGCGGACTTGGATACCGAGTTCCGTGCGGGGGAGCCGCGGTGAACGCCGAGCTGGCCCTGGCCGTCGACCCGGCCGTCGTCGACCGGACCGCCGACCCGGGTGAGTTCGTAGTGGCCGCGTGCGAGCGGGCCAAGGCCTGGCTGCGGGAGGCCCTGGATCACGGCGAGATCGAGCAGATCGCCGAGATCAAGTCCCAGGCCGAGGCAGTGCGCGTGTACAGCACGCAGAAGCAGCTCGGCAAGGACGCCCAGCTGGCAGCGACCGAGATCGTCCGCCGCGCCGAGCGAGGCATCGGGCTGGCAATCCGCCGCGGCCAGCGCAGCGGCCATATCGCGAAGCGCGGTGACCGGGGCGGCTGCGGCGCCCCCGGGGTCCGAGGCGGCAATCCGGGTGATGCAAGAGGTGACCACCTGGATTCTTCGGCTGCGTTCTTCCGGAACGGCAAGGAGCGTGCCGACTCCTACGCGATGGCCGACGGTGTATCCGACACCGACTTCGAAGACGCTCTCGGGCAGGCGAAGGCGGACCGGGACCTGTCCCGGGCCAATGTCGTCCGCAAGATCCGCCGGCGCGGCGCCCCCAGCGAGCCGGGCCAGCAGGTCCCGGAGCCTGCGGACGGTTCGCCCGATGCGGCGGCGCGCCGCGGGGAGCTGATCGCCAAGCTCGCCGCCAGCGGCATGTCGTCGCAGCAGATCGGCGAGCGGCTCGGCATCGGCGGTGACCGGGTGCGCCAGGTGGCTCGCGAGCACGGCATCGACATCCGGGCCGACGCTGTGCTCGGCCGGGCGCGGCGGTTCGACACCAACCGGATCGTGCGGGAGACGGTGCACGCGCTGGAGGGTCTGGCGATGGGCGTCGACCTTGCTGACCTGGCCGAGATCGACCGCGCTGAGGCCCCGCAGTGGGCGGCATCCCTTCGCCGGTCGCTTCGCGTGCTTCGCCGGTTCGCCCGGCAGATCGAGGAGATGAGTGCGTGACCGGTGACGGCAAGCCCGCGGGCCGGATCCAGCGGCAGGCGCGGCTGCGGTGGGTGCCGATGACCCAGATGCGAGTCAACCCGCTCGCTCAGCGGGATCTCAATCAGGCGCGGGTGAACCGGCTGGCTGCGGCGTTTGACATCGAGCAGATGGGTAACCCGACGGTCAGCCACCGCGGTGACTGGTATTACCTGGTGGATGGCCAGCACCGGATCGAGGCGCTGAAAACGTGGCTCGGGTCATGGGAGGACCAGCAGATTCAGTGCTGGTGCTATGAGGGGCTGACCGAGGCGCATGAGGCCGAGTTGTTCCTCAAGCAGAACGACACCCTCACCGTCAACGCGTTCGCCAAGTTCAAGGTGGCCGTCCAGGCGGGGCGCGACGCCGAGGCGGATGTAGACCGGATCGTCCGGGCACTGGGACTACGGATCGCCCACGGCAACGGCGGGATCTCCGCGGTCGCCACGCTTCGCCGCGTCTACTACCGGGGCGGTCCCGCCCTGCTGTCGCGGGCGTTGCGGATCATCCGCGACGCCTACGGCGACGCAGGCCTCGACGGCCCGGTGATCGATGGTGTCAGCCTGCTGTGCCAGCGCTACGACGGCCAGCTACCCGAAGAGCGAGCCGTCGAGCGGTTGTCGTCGGCGCACGGCGGAGTGTCCGGGCTGGTCAGCCGGGCTGGTCAGCTGCGCCAGTCCACCGGCAGCGCCGCCGCCGAGTGCGTGGCCGCCGCCGCGGTCGAGATCATCAACCGTGGCCAGGGCGGCACGAAGCTGCCCTCCTGGTGGAGGGGTCAGCTATGACCGGCCTGGACGCCGGGACCACCGGCTCACTCACTGGCGCGATCGCCGCCGGGCTGGTCAGCCCGTGCTCGGCGTCCTGGACGTGGCAGCAGACAGGACCTGAGTCCCTGGCGGCGGCCCGGGCCGCCGTGCGCGGTGCCCTGACGCGGTGGGGCCCGACCGCCGTCGCCGACGATGCGATGCTGATGACCAGTGAGCTGGTCGCCAACGCCTGCGTGCACGGCGCTCCGCCGGTCACGCTCAGGCTGGCGCTCCGCGAAAGCCCCGCGGGCCTCAAGCTGACCTGCGAGGTCACCGACGCCGGCTCGGGCATGCCCGCGTTCCCGGCAACACCTCGGGACGAGGAGCACGGCCGTGGTCTCGCGGTGGTGGCCGCGCTCGCCGACGAGTGGGGAACCCGCCCGCGGCAGCCGGGTACGGCGGCGTGGTTCCGCCTCGCCGTGCCCGGCTGGGATTTGCGGGCAGCCGAGTCCCGGGAATGCAGGGCGGCGTGATACACGCGGTCGCCCCCCTGGTTCCCGGCCCCGGTGCCGCAACGCCCGGCGTCCCGGTTCCGCATCCGGGCTCCAGCGCGCCTGACGGCCGTGTGCCCGCTTGGGGTTCCGGCCTGGTTCCCGGATCAGGTTCCCGTCCGGTTCCTGTCGCCGGAACTGGCCCGGTTCCCGGGCCCCCGCCAGCGGCGGACGGCAGCCACCGGGTTCCCGTCCCTCCCGCGCGGAAGACGCCCGGCCGACTGGGGCCGGCTCAACGGGCCGCCCTGGCCGTGATCGTGCTCATCACCCTCGCGCTGGCCGCCTACGGTGCCGCCGGGTCCTACGTGTCGGTGCGCGACCTGGCCGCTGCCCATCACGTTCCGCTCCCGGCGCTGGTCCCGGTCGGGATCGACGGCGGGCTGCTCGGCACGGTCGCCCTCGACATCGTGCTGACCTGGATCGGTTACCCGCTGACCTGGATGCGCGCGGCCGCCCGGATGTTCGTGGGCGGCACGATCGCCGCGAACGTCCTGGCCGGCTGGCCCGATCCGGTGTCGGCGGGCCTCCACGCCGCCGCGCCGCTGCTGATCTTGATGTTCGTGGAGGCGGCCCGGTCAGTGATGCTGCGGTCGGGCAACAACGGCGCGCGGCGGGAGCCGATCCCCGCCGCCCGGTGGGTCATGGCGCCCTGGCCGACGTTCGTGCTGTGGCGGCGGATGGTGCTGTGGCGGATCAACAGCTACGGCGACGCGGTCAACATGGAACTGTCCCGCCGCCAGGCGATCATCCGGCTCACCGCCCGCTACGGCCGGAACTGGCCCACCGCCGCCCCCGACGATCTTGTCTGGATGCTGCGTAACGGCGTGCGCCTGGCCGAGGCGTGTGCCAGGGCAGTGGAGATCACCGCGGAACCGCATGACAACGTCGCGCGGGAGACCGGTCCCCGCGACCGCACCCGGAACCGGGCCGGAACGCCCGCGGGCAGCCGTTCTGGGAACCGGGCCGGAACCAACGGCGGGAACCGCCGGGGAACCCGGGCCGGGAACCGTCCGCCCATCCCAGGCCGAACCGCGCCCGCGACCTCGGCCGGGAGCCGGGTTCCGCGCGGCGGTGACCTGCTCGGCCAGGCCCGGCGTATTGCCGCCGATCACCGTGCTGCCAGCCGGCGGGAGATCACCGTGGCCGAGCTCGCGCTGGCCATGGGCCGGCGCAAGAAGCTCGCTGGTGACCTGCTGCGCGACATCCGCGCCGAGAGCATGACCGGCGCGCGCCAGGACGGTTCCGCTGACGCGCCTGATAGCGCTCCCGCCGTCCAAGGCGAGTCTGGCGAGGAGGTGTCGCGGTGAGCAGCGCCGACATGACCGGTCGGCCGGTCCGCGATCCGGGCAGGCGCGGTGAGCGGTACCGGGAGGCGCGGGAACGCCGGGCCCGCGAGAGCCGGGCCCGGCGGGAGACGTACTGGGCCGGGCGGATCGCCGCGGCCACCACGCCGCTGCAACTGTTCCGGGTGGTGGCCGACAAGCTCAGCACCGCGGTCATCCAGCGAGAGCGCCGGGCCGCGGTGGAGTACGACCGCGCCCGACAGGGCCAGGACACCAGGCAGGAAGCCGCCGCCAAGGCGCGGCTGGACACGGTGCGGCAGGAGATCGCCGTCGACTTGGCCGCGGTCACCGACACGCTCGCCGCGCTCGCCGACAAGCACGAAACCCCCCGGGTGTGACCGGCATGGAAGGAGGCGCACGGAGAGTGAACCAGCCCGAAGGTGCACCAGACAATGCAGTGCACGGCCAGCCGGCGGCCGGGAATCCCTTGGTGCGGCTGTCGCCTACGCGCGCGCGTGCCACCCGCCCCGGCGGGCCATGGGCCGGCCGTGGCAGCCTCCCGGCGGTCACCGGCGGTGTCCGGTCCGCGGTGGAGCTGGCCCGGCAGCGGTGGGGCACCCCGGTCGGCCCGGTCACCAGCCCGAGCGGCCCTGCCGACCGTGATCAGCACGATCACCCTGGCGGCCGCGCTGGCGTGCGCCCGGCCAGCGACCCGTTCCGCTGCTTCCGGATCTGGTCCGAACCGCCGCCGGCGATGGCGCACGTGTGGGCCGACCTGACCGCCGGCAGCCGCCGGGTCGGCGACCTGGGCTGGGGGTGGCTGGTCCCGTACTGGGCGTTCGGCATCCCCGGGTTCGCCGTCGCCTGTATCGCGCGGTTCGTGCAGGACGCCGCAGCCCGGCCCGGCCGGTTCGCCGCGCTGCTCCTCGCCGTCGTCTTGTTCCTCGCCGGCCTGCGGATCGCCGGCGTCATCTGAAGGAGGCACCAAGCATGCTGACAGGCCTGATAGGCAACGGGCTGGCCATCCTGGTGGCCGGGGTGGCGCTGCTGTTGGCCCGGTTCCGCCACCACCTACCGGGCGGGGCCACGGCCAGCGAGGCCCTGCTGACCGCGGCCGTGCTCGGGATGCTGTTCGCCGGGGAACTGGCGCGCAGCACCGGCCTCGGCACCGGTCTGGTATCGGTGATCACCGGCGTGGAGGGATGGTTCGGCGCGGGCGGCAGGACCGTGCTGGCGCTGGTCACGTTCGCCACGCTGCTCGCCGTCGCGGTGGCGGTGTTCCGCACCGCGAGCGAGCGGGCGATGACCTTGGCGTTCCTGCTGCCGTTCGGGCTGGCGCTGTTCGGTTCCGGGCTGTTCCACAACCTGGACGCCGCGCTGCAGGCTCCCGCGCAGGCGGTCGCAGCCAAGATCGCGGCTGGGCTGGGGGTGTGACCTGTGGAACTGCTCACAATCGCACTGATGGTCTGGGCGTTCGCCTACGCGGTCGAGAACGCCAAGTCCCAGTGGCGGCACACCCGGGACCAGCACGCCCGGGGCATCTCCCGCCAGCACCCCACGTGGCACCCGCGGAAGGTCCGCCGTCACGCCCAGTGGCGGGCGGTGGCCTGGTGGGCCCACGAGGCAAGAGACGGCTTCCCCTCGATCCGCCGCGGGTGGGCCGAAGACCGCGAGCACGTCCGGTTCCTGCGCGAGCAGGAACTGATTTCGCAGGAGGCGCGGCTGGGGGAGTGGCGGGCCGCGCTGGCCGACATGCGGGCCAGGCGCGCCGCCCACGCCGCCGCTGTCGAGCGCGGCGAAACCACCGCCAGCTTCGGCCAGTGGTACCGGCAGACCATGCAAGCCGGCGGTCAGGCGCCCGTTCAGACCGGCAGCTCCAGCCGTGCCCGTTCCGCAGAGACTGGCACGCTGGCAGGCGGCGCTCAGGATGGCGACGGCGCGGTCGGCACAGGCCATGCGCCGCTCTACGCAATACGCGGCGAGGGCAACAACCAGCCCGCCGGGCAGGTCTCCACCGCGGAGACGGCCGACGGCGGTCATCCCGGCACAGAGGCTGACCCGGTCGTGGGCGAACAGCGAGTCGACAGCTCCCACGCTGCGGAGCAGCAGGCGGCGCTCAGCACCACGAATAGCGGCGTCCAGCAGGCGGTCGGCGGGGGCGACCGGGAGGCACCAGCTGCCGGGCGTGCGCCCGCGGACCTGCCCCCAGGTGCCTGCGGCTGCGGCATGCCCGCATGCCGTTCCGGCTGGCCAGTGACGGCAACAGCGCGGCGGGAGGGCTCAGCCGCGCCCACAGGCTCCGGCCTTCCGGCCGGGGAACCGGATCGTAACGGCAGCAACGGAGGTAAGCAGATGACCACAGGGACGGTGCCCAACGGCGAGCTCACCGGGGATTCCCCGTACCGGTCGGCACTGACCGCGATGGACGGCTACGACCAGGTCGCCGCGCAGCACGAGCAGGCCGCCGAGACCCTGGAGGCGCAGCTCACTCTGCACGGGTTCGACCGCGACCAGGGGCTGATGGAGCACATCAGGGCGCTGCGGGAGACCGCGGGCCAGATCCGGGCGCACACGGCCGGTGCCCGCCAGGTCCTGGTCGACCATCACGCCACGGGCGACGAGTACCACACCTCGGGCGTGGACGCCGAGGCGTCCGCGTTCCGGCACTGACCGACAGGACGGGAGGCGACGATGGCCTGGGGCACCCCCGGACGGCCGCGAGTGACCGTGCCGCCGCAATACCAGCCGCGGCACGACATGCTGCCGCCGGGCATGGCCCCGGGCCAGCCGCCCGCCTACCGGGTTTCCCCCGACGGTGCCCCGTGGCAGACCGCTCGGCTGGTCGCGGCCCGGCCTGTCCAGGCCCGGCCGCGACGGGCGGTCGCCAACCGCACCCACCGGCACCGCTACCAGCTACGCCCCTGGTTCATGCTCGCGGCAACCGTGGTGACCGGCCTGGCCGCGCACCTGATCCCCGCGGCACGCGGCCTGGCCTGGCTCGTCTGCGTCCCGGCGGCGGCCGTTCTTCTCGTCCTGTGGCGCCGGCACCAGAGCCGGGACCAGCGCGCCTACGCGATCGCGTGCGTGACCGCGGCGGCGCTGTGGCTGGCGATCGTGACCCGGTACGGGCCTGCCCAGGGCCCCGGCCGCCTGGCGCTGCTGGCCATCGTGGTGCCGGGCCTGTTCCCACTGGCCTGGCTGTGGTGGCAGCACCACCAGACCCGCCCGCACGCGGCACCGCCGCAGCAGTCGCCCGGGCCCGACCCAGTGATCGCCGCCTACGCGGAGAACTTCGCCGCGGCGGGCCGACGGGGTGAGGGCACCTGGCTGACCGGCCCCGCCAAGATCAAGGCCGGCCGCGTCTACACCGTCAACCTGACCCCCGGCAAGCACACCCCCGAGGAGATCGTCCGGCTGCTGCCCGCGATCTCCTCGGCACTCGCCCCGGTCGGCGTGATCCGCAGCCAGCTGGTGCTCGAACCGATGCCGGGCGAAACCGTCGACGAGCCCGGCCCCGATCACCTGGCACGGCTGACCGTGCTGGAACGGCGCAGCAACCCGCAGCGGGAGATCCACGAGTTCACCGGCTCCACCCTGGACCGGGACACCGGCCTGTTCGCCGACGGCCCCTACCCGGACGGGGATATGGCAATGGCCCGGCTGTACAAGGTGGACGAGCACGGGCGGCCGATACGCACCGCGTCAGGCCTGTACGTCGGCGCGCAGGGCTCAGGCAAGTCCCGGCTGCTGGAGCACAAGGCGCTCGAGCACATGCACTCGGGGATCTTCCTGGTCTGGTTCATCGACGGGATGGGCGGGTCATCGATGCCCGGCCTGCTCGATCACGTCGACTGGCCCGCCATCCACCCCGACGAGTGGCTGCGCGTCCTCAAGGCCGCCGCGCGGCTGCGGGTGTTCCGCACCCGCCGCCAGACCGCCCGCCGCGAGGGCCACTGGGCCGCCACCCCAGAGGAGCCGTTCGTTCAGATCTTGATCGACGAGGCGCACCGGGTGCTGCGGATCCCCGACTGCGTACGGCTGGTCAAGATGCTGCTGCAGGAGGCGGAGAAGACCGGCATCGGCCTGGACCTGGCCACCCACGTGCCGCTGATGGCCGAGCTCGGCGACCAGTCCGGCACCGGCGGCGCGCACGTCATCCGCGCGCTGGCCAAGGACGGCAACGTCGCGGTGTTCCGCACCGGCGACGAGTGGACCAAGACCGTCACCTTCGGCTCCTGGGAGGTCGACCCGCGTGCCCTGCCGCAGCGGCCCGGCATGCACTACCTCGCGGCAGCCTCGCTGCGCCAGGCACCGGTCCGCGCGATCCGCGCCGCCGACCCCGACGGGTGGGCGCGCCGGGCGCCGCGGCTCGAGCTGTCCGCGGCCGAGGCGCGGGCCTGCGACGGCGACACCGGCGACTACCACCGCCGCTGGGACCGGTTCGCCGCCTACGACACCGACATGGACGAAGCCGGCCTCGACGTCGGCGACCTGAACGCACAGGTGGACGCCATGCTAGGCCCGCCCGCAGGCGCCCGGCCCGCCATCGGGTCGCCGTCGGCGCCGGGCGGGCCGACCGCGATGAGCCTGTGCCTGGACGTGCTGCGCCGCCACGGCCGGATCAAGCGCAAAGCCCTCATCGAGGAGATCAGGGCCGCCGGCCACGACTACAGCGAAAGCGCGATCGCCCAGGCGCTGCGCGCGCTGGCGACCACCGGCGCAGTCACCAACAAGGGCGGTGAGCACGGCGAATGGCTGCTGGCCGGCTCCGAGGCCCCCAACAACCCTGCAGAGCCAGGGCTTGCCGATGTCACCGGCCTGCGCCCCGGCGAGGACACGGACGGTACCCAGACAGAGGAAGGAGCCAGCCGATGAGGGCAGCGATCCGCAGCGGGCGGTGCTGGGTTCCCCCGGAATGGCGAGTCCCGCTCGGCCTGCGATTCTGGGAGCGCACCGCGGTGCTCATGGTCACCGGAGCCCGCACCCGCGCCGCCGCCATGCACGTTCTCTGCGGCCACCTTCCGCTCCTCCCCGCCGGCAGCCCGGAGCTTGCGGCACCGGCCCCGGACGCCATGCGAGCGTTCGGATCGGGAACGCCCGGGGCTGGTGCCGATCCCGAGGATGGCGGGGCCGGGGCGTGCGAGGACGCGCAAGGCGCCCGGCGCATGGCACGGCACCTGTCCCGGCTGCTGCCCGCCAAGGGCACCAGGGACCTGGTACGCGCCGGGTTCGTCCCCCCGCACATCCCCGCCGTGTACGCGTGGCGGCGCGCCCGCCACGGCGAGCACGTCTACCGCGCCTGGCCGGACGGGTCGTTCACCCCGGTCGCGGTGTTCCGCAACGTCCGCGTGCAAGACCGCGCCGGCCAGTGGCGGACCACCCTGGTCGCCGGCCGGCCCTGGTGAGGAGCAGCCATGGCCCCAGCACGCAAGCGAACCAGCACGCAAGCCCGCTTCCGCGGGCGCCGGCCCGATGCCCGACGCCCGGCGCGCCGCCGAAGCCGGCCAGTTGCTGCCACCCCTCGTTATGAGAGAGGGACCGGACGGTACGTGCACCCGGCCGGGTACCCGCGACGGCGGCCGGACCCGCTGTTGGGCCTGGCCTGCCGCCTGATCGGCGGCGTCGCGCTCGCGGCCGGGACCGTGTTCCGCGCACACCGCGGCGACGACATTCCCGCCGAGCAGCGCCGTGACACCGCAGGCCTCGCCGCACTAGTCACCGCCATGGTGCTGGCCGCGGTCACCTGGTGGCCCGCGACCAGCCACCCGGTCGCCGCGCTCCGCAGCCTTACTACGGACATCGCCGGCGCGTTGGCTCCGGCCCTGCCGCTGGCCGCGTTGCTGGTCGCCTGGCGGCTGTTCCGCCACCCCCACCAGAGCCGGGAAACCGGCCGGGTGCTGGCCGGCACGTTCCTGGCCTGCGCCGGGTGCTGCAGCATGTCGGCGGTGACCGCAGGCTTGCCTTCACCGGCGCGCGGCATTCCCGCCGTACGCGCAGGCGGCGGACTGGCCGGCTGGGCGGTCGTGGCACCACCCGCGCACTTCGGCGGCGAGCTGGCCGCGGGGGCGCTCGCCTGCGCGCTCGTCGTGTGGGGTGTCAGGGTCGCCATCGGCGTGCCGTTTCGGCAGGCCTGGGCGCTGACCCGCGGGCGGTTCCGGCTCCGGGCGGCCGACTTGGCGCTGCGCGGTGGCGCGGCGCACCCGCACGGCCCAGGTTCCGCTCGCGCCGTCGAAGCGGCGGGCCTCTCGGCACACGGTACGGCGGGGGAGGCCGAGGTCACCGACTCCGCGCCGTACGCCATTCCGCATCACGCGGCCGCGCTGGGCCTTCCCGCGGACCGGCCGGAGGGTGACGCGGAGCAGGAAGCGGCCGCGGGTAACCCGCCCAGCAGCGACGGCGGCGGTAGCGACTCCGGCCGACCCGCGGACGGCGCCGAGGGGTATTCCTGCCCGCCGCTGGCGTTGCTGCGGACCGGGCCGCCGCCGAAGGCTCGTTCTGGCGTCAACGAGGCCATGGTGGCCGCGCTTGGCGACGTGCTGGCCGAGTTCCGGCTCGACGCCCAGGTGACTGGGTTCACCCGGGGGCCCGCCGTGACCCGGTACGAGATCAGCCTCGGGCCGGGAGTGAAGGTGGAGAAGGTCACCGCGCTGGCTAAGAACTTCGCCTATGCCGCCCGGTCCGCAGACGTGCGCATCATGGCGCCGGTACCCGGCAAGTCCGCGATAGGCGTGGAGATCCCCAACACCGACCGGCAGGTCGTCACCCTCGGCGACGTGCTCCGCTCTCCGGCCGCCACCGCGGACCGGCACCCGCTACTGGCCGGGCTCGGCAAGGACGTCGAGGGCCGCACCGTGATGGCGAACCTCGCGACGATGCCTCACATCCTGGTGGCCGGAGCCAGCGGGGCGGGCAAGTCGACGTGCCTCAACGGCATCATCACCTCGGTGCTGCTGCGCGCCACGCCCGATCACGTGCGGATGCTGCTGATCGACCCGAAGCGGGTCGAGTTCACCATGTACCGGGGCGTGCCACACCTGGCCATGCCAATCGTGACTGACCCGCGCAATGCTGGCGAGGCGCTGGGCTGGGTGACCGGCGAGATGGAACGCCGCTACGACGACATGGCCGCCCACGGCATGAGACACATCACCGACTACAACCGCAACGCCCGCGCCGGCAAGCTAACCGGCCCGGACGGCCATTACGTCGCCCCGCATCCCTACCTGCTTGTCATCGTCGACGAACTCGCCGATCTGATGCTGGTCGCCGCGCGTGAGGTCGAGGACCTGGTCGTCCGCATCACCCAGCTCGCCCGCACGGCCGGCATCCACTTGGTGCTAGCCACTCAGCGGCCCAGCGTGGACGTGGTCACCGGGCTGATCAAGGCCAACGTGCCGTCCCGGCTGGCGTTCGCCACCGCCAGCCTGGCCGATAGCCGGGTCATCCTCGACCAGCCCGGTGCGGAGAAGCTCACCGGCCAGGGCGACGCGCTGTTCCTGCCCATGGGCGCCAGCACGCCGATCCGGCTGCAGAACGCGTTCATCACCGAGACCGAGATCCAGGCGGTCGTCCGGCACTGCCGCGCCCAGCATCGCGCAGGATCACGCCTTGCAGCGCAAGACCGGAACGGGGGACAGGGCGATGCCGACGCTGGCCCCGTGCTCGAACTGGCCGAGCTAGCCGACCGGAGGCAGCCATGACACGGGCAGTCATCTGGGCCAGAGTCCGCGACGCAGCCGTTCGTCTGCGTCTGCGCACGCCTGCCGGGCCCGGCCCAAGCCACCCCGAGTCCATGACCGCCGTGCTCGGCGCGGCCGCGGAGAGCTGGCTGGTCGCGGTCGACGCCGCGCTGTGGCCCCGTCAGGCGGAACCGGGGCGGCTCGGCGCCGATTACTCCTGCCGTCCTCGGGAGGACGACCAGTGACCCGGATCAGGTACCACAAGAGCGAGGCACCCGACCCCGAGTGGCCGGCAGACCCCGACTGGCCCGTGTACGACGTGCAGATCCAAGACCAGCCCCGCGGCCGGTGGCGGCACGTTGGCCGGGTGGCCCGGTTCGGGGCGGGAGACTGGGCCGCGCTCGGCGAGGGGGCCCCGGCCTGGACCGCCTATCACCCGACCCGGCAGGCAGCAGTGGCTGACATGCTCGCCGGGCGCACGTTCCTCGACCAGAGCGCGGACGCCGCGGCCAGCCGCGCCGCAGACCGTTCGGGATCTGGGGGCACTGAAGCCGAGGCGAGCCGGGTGTACGAGCGGGACGGCGAGGTCTACCGCGGGCAGCGCTACAGCCCGCGCGGGACGCAGCCGCTCGCCAGCGCCGACTACATCGTGCGGCGTGACTCAGACGCCCGTTACGGCGGATTTATCATCGACACCGCCAGAGACGGCCGCCAGCCGCCAGACGACGGGTACCGGTTCGAGGTCTATGACGATTCCGGCCGCCACCTGGCCCGGACCCGGTCGTTCCGCGGAGCGCTGATGGTGCTGGCGATGCCGCGCCGGACCCGGTGGATCGCCGAGCACCTGCCACCAGACCTCGGCCGCGACTCCAGCGAGTCCGGCCCGCTGGACGCCGCCAACAGTGCTGGCGCCGACGCGGCGTGGCAGGACGCCTACCACATCGCCTGCGTCGGCGCGAGCAACCCGGCCGCGGTCCGGCGAGCGATCGCCCGGCGCGAGGCGGTGCTCGGAGCCCGCCATCCAGCGATCGAGGCGATGCGCGGCCATCTGGCATTCCTGGAAGGCACAGGCCTCGGCCCCGAAGCTGCGCTGCTGGAACAGGTAGACGCCCACGCGCGGCGCCTCGGCCTCCACCCGGAGAACGGTCAGCTGCAGCCCGGCCGCGGCGGAGAACCCGGCGCGGCCCCGTCGGCGGCGCCAAGCGGGGAACTGACCGGCGACTCCGCGTACCGGGCCGCTCTCGCGGCGCTGGACAGCTTCGGCCAGGTCGCCGGCCAGCACCAGCAAGCCGCTGAAACCCTGGAGGCGCAGCTGACCGTGCACGGATTCAACCGGCATCCGGAGTTGATGGCACACGTGATGGCGCTGCGCGCGCTGGCCGCCCAGGTCCGGACGGACGCCGACCGCGCCCGCCAGGTGCTCGCTGATCACCACGGCGTCGGCGACGAGTACCACACGAGCCGGGCGGACGCCGAGGCGTCTGCGTTCCGCAACACCTGATGACCACGGCGGGTCCCGGGAGGGCGCCAACCACACCCGGGACCCGCCCAAACCCGCGAACTCGATGGATAGGACGGAGGTTCGATGCCCGGTCTGGCACGCCTGCCAGCCCCGCCCAGCCGAGCACGCATGACAGCGGGGGGCATCAGGGCACTCGGTACCGATCACTCCTGCCGCTACCGGGAGGGGCGGTCGCGGCCGTGAGTGAGCGGGTCTACGAGCAGGTCACCGAGCGGATGATCGCCGCGCTCGAACGCGGTACCGTGCCCTGGCAGAAACCCTGGCAGCCCGAGACCGGCCAGCCCAGGTCGATGACCAGCGGCCAGCCCTACCGCGGCGTGAACGTGTTCCTGCTCGCGCTCACCGCAGCCGACGACGGCTACTCCAGCCCGTTCTGGGGCACCTACCGGCAGATCAGCGACCACGGCGGGCAGGTCCGCCGCGGCGAGCGCTCCACCCTGGTCGTGTTCTTCAAACAGCACCAGATCCCTCAGCAGGGAGACCAGGCCGGCCCGGGCGGGCAGCCCGCCGAAGCGAGCACCAGGACCGTCCCGGTGCTGCGCTACTTCCGGGTCTTCAACGCCGAACAGGCGGACGGGCTACCGGAGCGGTTCCACCCCGAGCCGGGCACGTTCACGGAGATCACCGCGCCGCAGGCCGTCCTGGACGCCTACCTGCGCCACGGCGGCCCGCAGCTGCGGCACATCGCCGGTGACCGCGCCGACTACGACTGGCGCACCGACACCATCCGGCTCCCGCGCCGCGAGCAGTTCCGCACGCCCGAGGACTACTACGCGACCGCGTTCCACGAATGCGGCCACTCCACCGGACACCAGTCCAGGCTCGCCCGGCCCGGCGTCGTCACCTTCGACCACTTCGGCTCGCAGCGTTACGCCAAAGAGGAACTGGTCGCCCAGATGACCTCGGCGATCCTGTGCGCCCAGACCGGCATCGACAACCCGGACACCTTCGATAACAGCGCCAGCTACATCTCCTCCTGGCTGCGGGCATTGCGCGACGACAAGAAACTCGTCGTCGCAGCGGCGGCCCAGGCCCAGCGCGCATCCGAGGCGGTGTTCAAGCCCGGCCGCGAGGAGCCCCCGCCGGAGGCAGGCGGGCCGGAACTCAGAAGCGGCGGCCGGGTCCGCGCGGGCGAAACGGCGGCACCTAGCGGGAAACTGACGGGGGATTCCCCCTACCGTGCCGCTCTCGCGGCCCTGGACAGCTTCGGCCGCGTGGCCCGCGGCCACGAGCAGGCCGCCGAAACTCTGGAGGCGCAGCTGACCGTGCACGGATTCGACCGGCACCAGGAGCTGATGGCTCACGTGACCGCGCTGCGCGCGCTGGCCGGCCAGGCCCGGGCCGACGCCGACCGCGCCTGCCAGGTGCTCGCTGATCACCACGCCACCGGAGACGAGTACCACACGAGCGGGGCCGACGCCGCCGCGTCTGGCTTCCGAAGTACCTGACCAGCGGCGGGCCCCGGAAGGGCGCCAACCACACCCGGGACCCGCCCGAACCCGCGAACTCGATGAAAGGACGGAGGTTCGATGCCCAGTCTGGCACGCCCGCCTGCCCAGCCCGCCGAGCACGGCACGCGAGCCGGGTACCGGGGCGGCTGCCGATGCGATGCTTGCCGCCAGGCCGACCGGGAGTACGCCCGGCGGCGGCACCGGCTGAAGGCCTACGGCCGGTGGCAGCCGTTCACCGACGCGACCCCGGTCCGTGAGCACGTCCGGCGTCTGATGGCCCGCGGTATCGGGGCCAACCGGGTCGCCGCCCTGGCCCAGGTGTCGCGTAGCTCGGTCGGCCACCTGATCTATGGCGAGCCGGCCCGCGGCGAGGCACCCAGCCGGCGGATCCGCACCGGCACCGCCCAGCGGCTGCTTGCCGTCCGCTTCTCAGAGGCGAACCTGGCCCCCGGCGCTCCGGTTGAGGCGGCCGGGACCCGGCGCCGGCTCCAGGCCCTCATCGCGACCGGCCACTCCGGCAGGTCTCTGGCCGCCCGGCTGGCCATGGAACCGGCGCACCTGCACCGGATACTCAGCGGCAGGCCCGCCGTGACGGCTGCCACCGTCCGCCGCGTCCGCGAGCTATACGACCGCCTGTGGGACCAGCCGCCACCACAGGCGACTCGCGGCGAGCGGATCTCGGCTGCCAAAGCGCGCGCACACGCCGCCCGCCGCGACTGGCCGCCGCCGCTGGCGTGGGACGACGACACCATCGACGACCCCGACGCCCGTCCCGAGCCGTGGCAGCGGTCCTGTCTGCATCGCAGCCGCGACCTGGTCGCCGACGCCCGCGAGCTGGCCGCCCGCGGCTACTCCCGGACCCAGGCAGCGCAGCGGCTGGGCATCAGGCGGGGCGCGCTGGACAAGGCGATCAGCCGGGCGGCCCGCCGGGAGCATGCCGCATGAGCCGCCCAGGGCCCGCCGCGCCGCTGCGGCTCGTGCGGCCAGCCACCGAGGCGGTCGATGGGCTACTCGCCGCCCTGGAGGACTGGGCAGAGAGCAGCCCGGGCGGCGAGCCAGTGGCCTACCTGGAGGCCGGTGACGGCGAGCTGCTCGGCGACTTCCCGCTGACTATCGCGCAGGTCACCGAGCTGGCCACGCTGCTACGCCGCTCGGCCAGCCCGGACAGCCATGCAGGAGAACTAGCACATCCGGAAGGAGACCGGTCATGACAATGCGTGCTTCTGCCCGCCGCGGAGCCAGGCGACCCTGCCCCGCCTGCTGCGTCAGCGACAGCTGCCACGGGTGCGGCGGATGCGAATGCGACTGTACCTGCTGGGACGAAGCCACCTGGGACCGGAACGCCGCGGCCATCGCAGCCGCCCTCACTGAGCCCGGCCCGGAAGGAGGCCCCGTGACCCGGCCCCGCCACCATGTCGCGCCAGGCGGGCCGGGCAACGGCCCCCGGCATGGCGCACCTCCGGCCGCGCCGGGACTGGACTCTGCGATCGCGCCACCGGACCCGATCGCCGGCGGCGCTTTGTGGCGGCAGGTCGTCGACGCGGCAGGCGGGCGGTGCGAGTGCGTCGGCGACTGCGGCAGCCGCCACCGCGACGGCAACGGGATCTGCCTGCAAGAGGACACGACGTGGTCTCCGCTGCACGCCGTTGCCCGCGACCCGGCCGCCGGAACCGTGGCCGAGATGTGCATGGGCGCCGCGGAACTCATGGCGGTATGCGACGGCTGCCATGGCAGGCTCCTCGCCCGCCGCCGCAACGCCGAGCGTCTCGCCAAGGCCGAGGAGCCGGGCGGCCACGAGGGGCTCTGGTGACCGCGCCACGAGGCATCAGCCGGAACCTGCCCTCCGAGAGCGGAGGGGCGGGCCGGTGAGCGTCGAGGCGATCTCCTGGGCGCTGAACCTCGCCCCCGTCCCGCGCGACCAGGCCGGGAAGCGCAACAGCGCGTGCAAGGCGGTGCTGATCGGCCTGGCCAACCACGCCGGGCCGGACGGGACGGGCGCGTTTCCCGCGGTTCGGACCCTGGTCCGCTACACCGACCTGTCCGAGCGCACCGTCCGCACCGCGCTGCACCGGCTGGCGACCGACGGCATCATCCGGCTCTGCGACCCGGCGGTAATCGCCGCCAAGATCAAGCGTGCCGACCAGCGGCCCCAGGGCTGGGACCTGGCCATGCACCTGATCCGCGACGACCTCGACGAGGCCGACTTGGCTGCCCTGGAGCCCCAGTTCCCCGGCCTGGCCGCCCGCGTCAGGGCGGGCGCAGCGCCGAGCGGGCACCCCGGCTGCGGGGTGCAGCCGCTGCACCCCGGTCATGGGACGACTGTGGATAACGTGACGCACGGGGTGCAGCCGTTGCACCCCGCAGCCGGAACGGGGTGCAACCGCCGCGGCAACGGGGTGCAGCCATTTCCGGAACGGGGTGCAGCCGCTGCACCCGAACCGTCCATAGAACCGTCCATAGAACCGCCCGCCGCCCGCGCGCACGACCACGGCGTCACATCTGCGGACGGCCAGGACCGCGTGGCGGAGACGGCAGGAGCCGGGGAGTTCTTCGCCGCGCTCGGCCCCAGGTGGCTGCTGACGGTCCGTCAGCGCCGTCGGCTCGGCCCGTCTGTTGCCGCGGCGCTGGCGGCCGGGTGGACGCCGGCCGCGCTGGCGGAGTTCGCCGGGGCCAACACCGCCGGCGTGCGGAACCCGTACGCGGTGCTCGCTGCCCGGCTGTCACCAGATGCGCTGCCAGCGCCCGTCTCGCAACGACCGCCGTCCCGCCCGACCTGGTGCGGCCGGTGCAGCGATGAGCGCAGGCGCCAGGTCACTGTGGGCGGCAAGATTGCCCGCTGCCCGCGCTGCCATCCGCTCGCGGCCGAAGGCGCTGAAGGAACTGGCCGGGCCGCGGGCTCCTGCGGCGGCGGTATGACGCAAACGGCCGTTTCGGGGACGCCGACGTCGGCGCGCGATGCGCACAGAAGCCGGGCGCCGGGCGCTCAGCTGGCGCCGGAGCGGGATGGCGCGTCCTTGCGGCTCGGCAGGTCGTGCTTATGGGCCGCCGGGCCTGCCTGGGACGAGGGCTGCGGCTTGGGCGGCCGGCCGCGCGGGCGGGGGCCGGGCCAGACCTGGGTGAGCGCGGCCAGCGGTATGCCACGACGCGATCAGCCTGCCGAGCCGTGTCGCCCTGAAGCTGACCGACGATTTGGAAGGCATTTGTCACCAAGTTCGGCCGAGCCATGATCATCGCAGCGACTACGGAAACAAGTGGTTCACGAATATGGCGGAGATCGCGGGCGGTGTCGCAGATCACCTCACCTGCCGACGAAGTCTCGCGGTAATGTCATCCGCCAGTCTCGCGGTGTCGAACAGCAGCGCGGCGCGGGCCAGCACCACGGGCGGGCTGTCCGCCGTCTCCACCCCGGGGCCCATACTCGCTCTGTTCGGTGATTCGGCCACCTCCGCACGCGTCCGCCACGGCAGGTAGCCGACTCCCGCCAGCCGACAGGCCAGCCCCACCCGGCGCAACCGGTTGGTCGGATCGACGCGGTTCAATAGCCAGCCCGCGTAGCGGATGCCGTCGGCGACGCGCTCTCGCACCTCCTCTTCGATCAGCGACGGCAGGCCACCCGTCGCGCGCGATTCGCGGCCCACGTCACGGGCTGGGCGACTGATCCGGACGTTCCCCTGCTCGTCAAGCGTGATCTCCGCATTCGCCTGCGCAATCAGGAGTGTCGTTCCTTGGACAACTGGCTCCTGTACACCCTGTTGCGAATCGAACACCGGGTGGTCGCTGTAAACGGCCTCCCGCTGCATATCACGGCGCAGACGTGCATCATCGAGAGCCGCGGGCCGAAGCAACTGCTGGGAAGGAGCGCCGGCCACCACCACATGCAGCGGGGCGACGCCCGCAGCATGTGCGGACCGAGTCGGCAGCAGCCCTGCCGTCCGCGCCATCAGCTCGTCCTCGTTCACCGGGCCGGACTGCTGGCTCAGCTCCCACTCATGCAGCGCGCGGGTCACCGCCGCACCCAGCGACTCGGGCGTGTCGAAGGAATCCTTGTAGCCGCTGCCCTCCCAGGTGCTCACCTCCTCGACGAAGCGCTCCTGCTCCGGTTCGCGGGTGACACCCTTCTGCACGAAAGCCAGCACGGGCTTCGTGCCGCGTGCTTCCCGGTACTCCTCGTGGGTGGGCGAGATGCCCGACTCCTGCGGAGCCCCATACCGTGCTCCCAGCAGGAGCACCACCACATCCGCGTCACGCACGGCGCCTAGGCAGACCTGCTGCGGGGTCTGCGGTGACGCCCGGAAATCCTCAGCAGCGGTGACAGTGTGGCCCAACGTCACCGCCGCCTGCCGAGCCGCCGCCCGGTAGTCCTCCATCCCGGTGATCACCGAGCTGATGAAGACCTTCACTCCCACCTCCGCACGCTCCGGTGTGACCGCTCTACCACCGCGGTCTGAATTTTCCTGCGTCCGGCCCGGCCCGGTCCAGGTGACGTTCCCCAGGGCCTCCGAACGTAAGGTCCAGCCGTGCGCCGAACCTCAGCGCGAGCGCCTCGACGCCCCCTGCATCGGGCCAGTCGGCCAGGTCCTCTAGCAGGAGCACGTGCTCGTCGACGGCGGTTGGCTGGTCCCAGAAGCCCCCCCTTCCAGGCTCGACCCAACCCTCCCCGAACGAACTGAGGCATGCCCCGGAGGTGTGAGCCACCGCGACGATCGCGCGGAACGGGCCACCGACCGTGAAGCGCTCGACCATCTCTCGCTGGAGGTCGAACGCTGCCCATGCCCACCCAACGGCTTTCTGCAGATAGACCACGCGCCGCAGGGAGCCGGAAGGAAGATTCCACTCACGGCCGCCATGCTCGCCGAGGAAGAAGTCCACACCGCCGTGCCAGTGCACGGCGGCGAAGCTCCGCCACGGGCCGTCCTCACCGGAGTACGACACCGCCACATATCCGCTTGACGTCCCGCGCACCGTCTCGTGGTGCGGCAGCTCCCGACCGCAGGGCACGGTGATGAGCTGAGGAATCACGGTCGTCGGGCTCTGAGGTGGTACCCCAATAGCGCACGGATCGCCGGGGAGCACGCCGATTCGCACGGTCGGCGGCATAGCGAGCGCGGCCAGGCCGCCGACGGCGAACTTCTCGTCCGGCGTATCCCGAGCGAGCCCTAGGAGCGCCTGTTCGCGCTCCCAGCGCGATCTCAGGACCTCATCGTTCACCGCCTCACCACCTCATACGACTCGGCCACGGTCCTGCGGCGAGCGCAAGCCTAGCCAGGTCCCCGGACACGCGTCTGCACGGTCCGACGTGCCTCTTCACGTCAAGCGCGCTTCGCTTATGATCACGCGGAACGCCAGCAAGACAGTATTGCTCACAGGCAAGAACACCGCAGGCAGCAGGCCTGTGGCTGCTCACGGATCCGCGGACCCTACACGCGGAACGCTCGCAAGTTTGTATAAAACGCCCGTCTTGGAACCTGGGATCGCGCTTGTATGGCCGTGTTTCACCTGACCCTGGGATCACTGAGGGACGGCTGCTGTGACGCTCGTGTTGGGCGGCCCTGTCCGCAGCCGGGCTGAGCTCTGGCATGGCTTGGTGCCCGACAGGTCGGCGCGGGTGACCCGGATGGTCGCGATGACCACGACCAGGGCCGACCAGCGCTATGCCGACGGCCACCAGGAGCCCGCGGGAGATCCCGGCCGTCCTGGCCTCGTGCATCAGCGCCGCGGGCGGCGTGGTGCCTCGCTTGACGGCTGGCGGCGGGTGGTCGGCCCGGGCCGCGCCGGCGGCCGTCTGCGCCAGGTGCTGCTTGATGTTGCTGGACACTACGGTTCAGGTGACGGTGCCCAGCGCGGCGACCCCGATCGCCTGGCCGACCAGCTGGCCGGTGTTGAGCAGGCTGGAAGCGATGCCGGAGTCCTCGCCGCGGACGCGGGTGCGGGCGACCAGCGACAGCGGCACGAACAGCATGCCGAATCCCGCGGAGGTGACGAGCATCGGCCCCAGGAGGCCGCCGGCGTAGCGGCTGTGCCGGCCGATCTGTGCGAACCAGTACATGCCGCCGCCGGTGATCGCCGTGTCGGGCAGAATGAGTGGCCGGGCGCCGGTCCGGCCGATCAGCTGGGGGATGATCCCGGACATCACCACGACCACGGCGGCGAAGGGCAGGAACGCCAGCCCGGCCTTCAGCGCGCTGTAGCCGAGGACTTCCTGGATGAAGATGGTCAAGAAGAAGAACCCGACCATCGCGGTGGCCAGGAACAGCATGATCAGATAGCTGCCGGAGCGGTTGCGGTTGGCCAGGATGCGCAGCAGGCGCGTGGCGGCTGCGAGCCTCGATCACCGCGAAGCTGGCCAGCCGCACGGCTACCGCCGCCAGGGAGGCCGCTACCTTGCTGTCGCCCCAGTGGGAGACGCCGGCCTGGTCGGTGCTTGCGTTGGACAGGCCGTAGAGACCAGGGCGGCTACGTCGGCGGTGCCGGTGATCGCCCCGGGCATGTCGAAGCGACCGCGCTGGCGGGGGCGTATCGCGCAGCACATAGGGGGCCAGCAAGACGACCAGGATGCCGATCGGCACGTTCATGAACGGCACGTAACACAGCTATCCAAGGCGCCGCCCCCGCCGTTAGATTGTCGCGGGGAGTTGGTCGGGATGGATGGAGAGCGGCCGTTCATGAGTGCAGGGCAGGAGGATGGATCAGCGCTTCGAGAGGCGCCGATCGGTGACGAGGCGCGGGAGAAGGCGGAGCGCCGGAGGATTCACCGGCCCGCGCTGCTCGCCCGGTTCCCCAAGATCTTTTGGCGTTCTTCCGTGGACGTGGAGTGGGCAGATGATTGGCCCGTGGTGCGGCAAGAGCAGCTGGAGGAATATCCCGCGCTGCGCGACGATCTGGCCGTGTGGTGCGAGCAGGTGGAGTCGCGGTTCCGACGGCTCGACCATCGGGCGCGGATCTTGCAGAACCAGTTCTGGCGGCAGCACTTGGCGCTGATCGCCGGGGGCCTTGTGGCCACGTCCCTTGGTGCGGTCCAGGCGGCCGTGGGAGGGGGGGTCGTGGGGCTGGCGGTGTCCCAGGCGGTGCTCGCCGGGGTGCTCGCTGGGCTGACTGTGCTGATCCGGTCCCGCGGCTCGCAGCAGGGGTACCTCACAGACCGGCTCCGGGCAGAGCGGGTCAAGAGCGAGTTTTTCCTGTTTCTAGCCAGGGTAGGCGACTACGCCCAGGGCGACCCGGTGGCCAGGCTCCGGCAGCAGGTTGACGAGATCGAGGCGGCGGAGGGTGTCACGTGAGTGAGCGGACGAGTGAGCTCTTGCGGTTCTACGAGCAGCACCGCATCCGCGATCAGCTGGGCTTCTACACCGGTCGGCGGGAGCAATTCGATCGCGCTACCGGCCAGGCGCTGGCCATCTCGGCCATGCTTCTTGGCTTCGCCGCGGCGGCCGGCGCGTTGGCTGGCGCGGCCGTGGGGGGCCGCGAAGCTTGGGCGGCCCTGGCAGCCATCCTGCCCGCGATATCCACAGCTCTTGCCGCCTATATCGCGCTGTACGCGTTCGAGCAGCAGTCCAAGATCTATGGTGATGCCGCGCGAGCCGTTCGTGCGGCTTCGCGTCCTGTGCCGGACCCCAGCGCGCCGCAAGACGGCCCGTCGCCGGAGGAGAACATCGCCGAGTTGGTGCGACGGGTGGAAGGCGCCCTGCGTCAGGAGCAGGCTCAGTGGGGGCAGCTGACTTCCCAGATCCAGATCACCGATCAGACGAACGGGTGAGCAAGATGGCGCATGTGCCCGCATCGCGAGACAGTCGCGGCTCGCCGCCTGGTTCGGATCCGCTGTGCTTTGTGCTCATGCCGTTCGGGCGCAAGCCCGACGGGACGGGCGTGAGCATCGACTTCGATGCGGTTTACAATCAGCTATTCGCCCCGGCTATCCGGGACGCCGGGCTTGAGCCCATTCGCGCCGATGAGGAGATGACCGGCGGTGTGGTGCACAAGCCGATGTTCGAACGCCTTATCCTTTGTGACTACGCCGTGGCCGATCTCACCTTGGCCAACGCCAACGTGTTCTACGAGCTTGGAGTTCGCCACGCGGTGCGGCCGTACTCAACCGTCTTGGTGTTCGCCTCCGGGACCCGGCTGCCGTTCGATCTGCAGCTCGACCGGGCACTTCCCTATTCCCTGTCCCGGGCGGGCGGCCCGGCCGACGGCGAGGCCACCAGGAAACGGCTCGCAGACCGGCTCAAGGCAGCGCGCGACGCATCCGTCGACAGCCCCGTGTTCCAGCTCGTCGAAGGCTTCCCCGATATCGACCGGCTGAAGACCGACGTCTTCCGCGACCAGGTCCGGTACTCCGAGCAATGGAAAAGGCGCCTGGCCAGCGATCGAGCCGAGGGGATAGACGCCGTCCGCAGCGCCGAGCGCGAGCTCGGGGACCTGCGTGACGTCGAGGCTGGCATCCTTATCGACCTGTTCCTCTCCTACCGGGCCGTCAGGGGATACGAGGAGATGGTCTCGCTCGCCGAGAGGATCCCGCGGCCCCTGGCCAAGACCCCGATGGTCCGAGAACAGCTAGGGCTCGCGCTTAACCGCCTCGCCCGCCGCGGCGAGGCCGAACGCGTCCTGCTCGACCTCGTCCGCGAGCGCGGCCCCAGCAGCGAGACCTACGGGATCCTCGGCCGCGTCTATAAGGATCAGTGGGACGAGGCAGAGCGAGAGGGCGAGACATTCCTTTCCGCCGGGCTGCTGAACAAGGCGATCGACGCCTACGTGAAGGGATTCGAGGCCGACTGGCGGGACGCCTACCCAGGCATCAACGCGGTCACATTGATGGAGATCCGCGACCCCCCCGACCCCCGACGAGAACAACTCATTCCCGTGGTCTCCTACGCGAACGAGCGCCGCCTGGCCTCGGGACAAGCCGACTACTGGGACCACGCCACCCGGCTGGAACTGGCCGTACTGGCCAGGGATGAGGCGGGCGCCCGGGAGGCGCTCGCCCAGGCCCTGACCATGGTCCGCGAGCCGTGGGAAGCCGAATCCACGGCGAACAATCTGGCACTGATCCAGGAAGCGCGCGAGCGCCGAGGGGACGCGGTGCCCTGGGCTGAAGTGATCGAAAGAGAGCTTCTCCGCAAGGCCGGGCGCCCTGGCGGAGCCTGAGGCATCCGCGGCCGCTGGTAAAGCAAAAAGGCATGTCATGCCCGGTTCATGCGCGGCGATCAGGACTGACGTGCGCCCGGGGCATCCTGGGAAATTGTCCCGCGGCGATACCATAGTGGAATCGTTCCAGCTGGTCGCCCCGGGATTGCCCGGAGCCTGACCAGAGCCCAGCTAAATAGACCGGGCAGGGCAAGGTCCATGGGCCTTACGACCTGCAGGTGCTCAGCTCAGGTTTCGGTTCGGACCGCCATTTCGGTGGGATGAAGATCACGGGCAGAGGATCGCGGTTGTTTGCGGCAAAGCTTTGCTTGATCCTGTGACGACCGCTGGGAGAGCCGATGTGGGGGTGGCTGATGCGCGCGTATTTGTCGATTTCGCAGAACAGGTTCTGACAGTCGATGGGCTGGAGCGCGCGCCCGGCGAGTGGTTCGAATCGCAGTCCGAGCCTGTCGAAGTGCTCATGCTGGGTCTCGGTGACCCACAGGATTGCCTCTGCCTCGTGTTGGGCTGGCAGCGCGGCGAAGCACTTGCGGAGCCCATCACGCGCCCCGGGCCCGGCCACAACGAACCCTTCCTCACCTGCCGTGGTCACATCGCTGTAGTTGATGTCGATCGCGTACTGGAAGGCCAGGAACGGGCCGATCGAGGGGACGGTACGCAGCATCGCGAACAGTTCGGGCAGATTCCCAGCGTTGGCGAGCCGGTCAATTGTCCCGTCACCGAGCATGGCTGTCAGCATCCTCAGGTGGTTCTCGTGCTTGGCGGCCGCGCCGAAAGGCGGGTTCGGGACGATGTAGGCGGGGGAGTAGATGCGCTGGCCCTGGGCGCGAAGGCAGGCGAGTACCCGCGCGTAACGGTATGGGTCAAAGGTATCAAGTGCGGGCTCGCCAACCTCCGCGACGAGCGATGCCCATGTGCCGATGCGGTTGAACATCTTGAACAGCAGGGTCCGGAGCACCGTTGTCGCACCGGGCCGGCGCTGGTCGTACTGGACGTGCCGGAGCAGGAACTGGCTGACCCGGTCGCTCAGCCGGTAAGGGTTGGTGAACCGGTGACTTCGCAGGATCGGGTCGTCGGTCCACGGAGGCGGGCAGCCGTTCAGGCGCAGCGTCAAGATGGCCTGCCGCCGCGACGCGTAACGCCAGTACTCATCGAAGACTTCGGTGGCCTGCCAGCGTTCCATGATCCGCTGGACTGTGGGAGATGGCGGTCGGCCAAGCGGGCGCGGGCGCTGGGCTCTGGCGGGCGCAGGGAGTGGGAGTTCCAGCTGGGCTGGCTCGGCCGGCACGGTGGCAGCGTACCGGTTGCGCTGCCACGGTGCGCGGGCAGTCAGGCGCGGCTGCTGCGAAGTTCGCGGAGCGCGGCGTCTCCGTGCACGGCGCGCTCAGCCGAGGTTAGCGGCCTACACAGGATCTGCCGCAGGTCCAGGTCGATGCTGACCAGGCAGCCATCATGCTGGCGCAACTGCCGCCAGCACTCGAAACCGCGCAGAATCGCCTGCTCCCATTCCAGCAAGGTCACGGCACCGACTTCCAGGCCGCGCGTGAGACTGCGCAGCCCGGCGAGCAGGCCGGTATCGACGACCCCCAGCCCGGTCAGCCAGCGCCGCTGCGACGCGTAGTCGAACACTGCGGCGGCGATGCCCTCTTCGATCGCGATCGCGCGGCCGCCGTCCTCGACGTCATCGACGACCGGGTCATCCTTCCGCTTGCGGCCAAGCAGGGCCCTGATAACGGGCGACCACCCCAGCACGGTCATATGGGCTAGGTGAATGGCGTCATGCCACCGGTAACCGTCATCGTCGTAGGCATTGTCGCCCACGACATTCCCCAGGACCCCTCCCCCGGGAACGATCCCGATCACCCGGCTCGGGTCACCGGGCAGTGGCGCCAGCGCGACTGTCAGCTGACGGGGAAGCCGCTGCTCGGGGCGAAACTCGGCATCGAAGAGGCGCGGCGGCGGCAGGGGAACGTCGAACGGGCCGGCCCGGTCCCGAAGAGCTGGTGGCCAGCGGTCCGCCGTCTTGGCGAGATTGGCCCGCGCAGCATCGCCGAGATCGAGGCCGAGCGCGGACGCGGCTGCGGCCAGGTACCACAAGATGTCGCCGATGTCCTCATGGACGCCTGTGACCCGGTCGTGGGCATCGCCGTCCCGCAGCCATTTCTTATGCTCGGTCAGCAGGGTCCCGACCTCTCCGGCTAGGCCAAGCAGCGCCACCAGCAGCCGCCGCTCACTGTCACCTGCTTGCTGGTCTGTCCGCGCCGCCAGGCGCTGGTACTCCGAGAGATCCACGAGTCCCCGCCTTTCGCGCCATCCTGCTGTCTACGTAACCAGACCTGCCGGTCACGTAACGTCAAGTCATGAACGCCAGGCTCCGCATTACGTCGGCAGGCGTCGGGCCACCAGCCCCGCCGTGGGTTCCGCTCGCCGACTCCGGCAGCGGCTACCTGTCGGTCTATTACAGTGACCCCCTCGCCCGTTACCCGGTGCGCCACGTCACCCTTCCCGCTGACAACAAGAGCGACCCGAACATCGAGACGCTTACCTACGGCCTGTTCTCCACGTGTGAGCCCCTGATGCGCAACAGGATCGTCAAGGACGGAGCGGCCACCCTGTTCTTCGTGACCAGCCACGGGGGGCGCGCCCGCGCGGTGAGCGGCTACTACGTGATCGGCTGGTACACCGAAGGTACCCGCGGCGCGCAGAACCGTGACTACGCGCTCGCCGCCCGCGAGGGACAGTTCACCGACCCCGTACCCATCGCCAGCCTGACCGGCGGGGTCGCCCAGGCCTGCGCCGGCCCCTATCGCACGTACAAACCCATCAGTCCGGAGACGACCGCCGCGCTGCGCGAGCTCATCGACGCCCGCCCCGACCGCACCGAAGCCTACCTGGGAGAACTCCACCGCCTTGAGCGGTTCGCCCGGGCCCGCACCGGCTACGCCTACCCGTCATGGGGCCGCGAGCACGGATTCACCTGGGACGACGCACCCGGCTACTACTATCAGGATTCCAGCCCCGCCGCGGACGCGCCTAACAGTAGCCCGACCGGCAGGTGGCGGTGCACGGCGTGCCAGCGAGTCATCGATAACAAGGCGCTCCTTAAGCGCTGCCCCGTCTGCGGCGCCATGGCTACACTCATGCCCGAGCCATAGGAGGCGAACGTGGCCCGCCGGGTGTTCATCAGCTACCAGCACCAGGATCAGATGAAGGCCAAAGGCCTGAACCTGATGAGATACAACGAGCACCTCGACGTAGAATTCGTCGGCCGGCACCTGCTCGACGCGGTCGACAGCACCGACGCGGCCTACATCGGCAGCAAAATCCGCGAGCAGATCAAGGGCAGTTCAGCGACGATCGTCCTCATCGGCGAGCACACCGCCGACAGCGACTGGGTGCCGAGAGAAATCGTCTGGAGCCTCGCCAAAAACCCGCTTAACGGTCTTGTCGGCATCCGCATCGACCCTGACGCCGAGATCCCCGCAGAGCTGACAGACGCGGGCGCTGAGATCCTCGACTGGAACGTGCCCGGAGACGTACACGAGTTCGACGCCGCCATCGAGAGAGCGATCGCCGCAACCGCCCGCGGGCGCAACATGCCTACCAACTCCGTCAGCAGCTGCGCCCGGTAACTGACCCAACACAGCCTGGACGCCGGTCACGACAGCCAATAGCAGGTTCGGTGGCGTGTGGATTGTTGAGTTCACTGGCGCGGGATGTTGGACCTGGTCGGCCGGCCGAAGGGGATGCGGGTAAGGGCTCGCAAAGAACGCCCCACGCCGCGCGCAACCCTTCCCCGCCGTCCAGCAGGCCGACGGCCTCGTGCTTGGCCCCCCCGCTGCCAGCGGTAAGCGCGACGGCGCTGAACAGCCCCGTCTCGGGCTGGCGGACACGTGCCCGTTGACGCCCTGCTGGTGGAGGGTGTGCCCTTTTGTAGATGTGCCGGGCGTCAGGATCGACCACCGGCACCACCAGGTTCCTGCTGTTGTGCCTGGCGATCTGCCAGCGTCCGTCGGATCCGTCGGAGTCGCCGGAGTCGCCGGTTGGCTCTAATGACCGCGTGCCTACGGCTGTGGGTCTCCATGCGGGCATGAAACTGCGCCGGGATCGGGTCTGTCAAGTATTGTCGGCAGGCTATGGACGTGGCGGATGCGATCAGCAGCGCGCAGGCGTAGTGCCTGGCCCGTCGCAACCTGGCCCGTATCCAACTCCTGGCCGGTGACCTTCCGCACGCCAGGCCCTCTGGCGGCGGTCCCCCGCTGCAATTACGGGACCCCGATGACATTGACCTGGTCGCCGACTGTCACGTCCGGGCGTCGGCCCCTCTATGGCGTGTGGCCACAGCGCAGCTCACGATATGATGTCCGGTCTTCCGTGGATAAGCTGTCCGTGTACGTAGGTCCAAATAGTGACTGCGCTGCCTGATGGGCAACAGCTTGGGTCAGTACTTCGATACCATACTTCATGGGCAGTTATCTTGTCGAGTGAGAATGTAAGCTTTGTCACATATGATATGTTGACATTGGCTGGCTGATGCTGAGCAGTTATTACCCCTATTATACTCAGTTTGCCACTCGTTTCGCGGAAAATAATGTACGCCTGCCCGACTCCGCTGTCTGCAGTTCCGCCGCCATTATCGCACCAAATTGAGACCGCGCCCTCCTCCTGACCCGCGCCACCGGCTTTCCCGTAGATGACTGGGCCGACCTCAGCGAAATAAACACGCCCCCATTTGGTCGACAAGCCAGAGGCTTTACCATCCTTTAGCTTCACGACGCCTGGGACGGAGCAGAATTGGCCCAGAATAGGCACATTTGCCCAGTCGACATGATGTAGATTCGGGGCCGCGACATTGACCGGCACTGGCCCGCGGGCGTTAGCTGCCTCGGGTGAGAAGGTCGCTTCCGGCTTCGACACGCCGTTGTAGGCGACCGAAGGGAGGTGAGCGCCGACCATGCATGGCCTAGAATACGCAACGCCAGGAATGTACAGATCCCATTGGGTCTGGGTGATCGGTGCACCGCTTTCCACACATAGGCGCTGAATAAGGTCGTCTATTTTCATATCCCACAGCTGTACCGTTCCATTAAGGCCCGTCGTGGCAAGGAAGTGGCCGTCGCGACTGAAAGCCAGCGCTTGAATTTCATTGGAATTGGAGGTCAGCGTTGCAAGAGCTGTCGGGAATGCAGCGTCGCTGATATCCCACAGGCTGACATGCCCTGCGGCGGTCCCGGCCGCGAGCAGCCGCCCGTCAGGGCTGAAGGTCACCACCTGAGGCGCGTCAGCGGGGCCGATCACGCCAGTCAGGGTGCTGAGGAGCACTGGACTAGCCGGATCGCTGATGTCCCACAAGCGCAGGGTCCGGTCGTCGCTGGCGCTCACCAGGATATGGCCGTCCGGACTGAGCGCCAGCACGTAGGTTTGCTGGTGAAGGGCAGCCCAGGTAGCGAAGCTGTCCGAGGCAGCGGGATCGATAATCTGAGACCACACGCCAAGATTGGAACCGGTAACCCTGCGATTCTCAGCGCTGAACGCTTCGGAGGCTGAAAAGCGAACAGACGGCTGCGCAATCGCTACGGGCCGAGAGGGATCTGCAATACGCCATAGGCGCAGAGCATTGCCGTCTGTTGAGGCCAAAGTGCGGCCATCAAGACTGAATGCCACCATGGCGACCGCTCCGCCATGACCCTCTAGAGTCGTTAGATGTCTCGGGTGAGCTCGATCTGTGATATCCCAGAGGTCTGTACTGCCGTCCAAGTTCTCAGCAGCAAGGAGATCGCCGTTGGGGCTGAAGGCCACCGCTTGGACAATAGTGTAACTAGTGACCAGCGTGGCAAGGATTCTTGGGTCAGAGGGATCGGTAATATCCGACAGCATAATGGGGTCGCCAGATGCAACAATTCGGCCATCTGGGCTGAAGGCTGCCGGAAATGAGGATGCAGCTAGGGTACTGATCGCAACGGATCCACCGGGATTAGCAATATTCCATATGAATAGCGTCTGGTCTCCACTACCAACAGCCAGCATTTGGCCATCTGCGCTGAACCCGACCGCGCTGACCACTGCGGTGTGACCACTCAGATTACTGACAACTGCCGGATGCGTGGGATCTGTCATATCCCAGAGCCGAACCGTACCATCCAAGCTTCCGGTGGCGAGCATATTTCCGCCCGGGCTGAACGCTAGTGCAACGACTGGTTCGGTGTCGCCCGAAAGTATCGGGAGCGCGCGAGGATGAGCAGGATTGCTGACATCCGACACATGCGCGGCGGCATCTGTCTGCCCGCCGCTAGCGAGAAGGTTGCCATTAGTGCTGAAGGCGAGCACGTCGACGAGACTCACGGACCCCGTTAGCATGGCGAGCCTCGTCGGGTGGCGGGGAGTGGAGATATTCCAGAGCTGTACGGTATCCTTCATTCCTCCCGTGGCCAAAGTCCTGCCATCAGGGCTCAGCGCCAGTACGCCAACCACAGCGGGATTACCCCTCAATGTAGCAAGAATTGTCGGACGGATGGGATCAGCCATGCTCCAGAGCCGGACTGTAGCATCCCCGCTTGCCGTGGCAAGTATGTCACCATTAACGCTGAACGCCAACTGACTGATATTTTCGTTAGCAGGAATTGGTTCGGCCAATAGGCTCGGACGAGTCGGATTTACAACGCTCCAGAAACGCACTGGCATATTTTGGCCCGCCGCAGCGAGGATATCACCGCCGGGACTGAATGCTACAGAGGAAATGAGGCTATTCTGCCTTCTCGCCAATGTAGCTAGCCTGCTGCCTGTGACGGTATCGTAGAGCACAAGACCTGAATCTGTGCCGACGGCCAGAACTGGCTCCCGAGGGCTGAAAGCCTCAGAGAGGATCGGGCTCCCCAAGTCAAGCTGGCCAGGGATTGAAAGGCTATTGAGCAAGGCGCCGACGACTTGGTCGGTAGGCTGGATGCGGTCAGCTGCCACAAGTAGCTGTCTGGCAAGGCCGGGGCTGTTGGTTTGGACCATTGCAGCCTCGGCAACGATTTGGCGCGAGAGGGCGATGCGTGCATCGGTGCGCGCCTGATTCCTCTGAATATAGGCGAAGACGCCAGCCAAGACTGCGAGCAATGTAAGGACAGCCAGAACAGCGACGGCGCGGTATGCCCACTGCATGTTCCGCCGGTACTGGCGTATTGTGGCCCCATAGAGAATGTCCTTTGGTTTATTCATGAGCGTGGACGCGAGATCTGCTAGCGCTTCCTGCATGCCTATCCGATCACCGGCGTGCTTTGTGCGAGGGCGAAGGTCGCGCAAATCCGCCCAGTGTGGTGGCTCAACCGTATAACAGCTACCCAAAGCAGCTGGCAGGACATTGGAAGACTCTTCATCAAAGCCCGAGGCACTTACTTGCCATGTCGGCTCTCCTTCCGTCACAGCAATCAGAAGCCGGTCCAGCGGGTTTGGCTTGTTTTCAAGCCACCACCGAACTTCACGGTTGATCCATTCAGAACGGCCTGCCTCCGGCGATGCCAGTAGGATCAGCCATTCTGAGGCCTTCAGCGCCTTCTCGATTGAGCGCCAGAGACTTGGATTCGCTGACAAGCTGGCGTCGTCACGAAACACACGCAACGTACGGCCACGCTTGTACCACGGTAAGGCGAAACGTTCCAGGCCAGGCTGTAGCGCCCTTGCCAAGTCGCCGTCCCTCTTGCGGCTGTAGGAAATGAAAGCATCATATCTTGTCTCGGAATCCTGCATTTTTCACCTGTGCAAGCTACGGCCGCCCGCGATCGTGTACGAGCAAGCGCCCCAAAGATCGCAGATATCTTGTATGACCTCTGCTGTAGCCCATAGTGCACCTGTGACTGGGAATTGTCACTTCGCAAGCGTCTGCTTGTTGCCCCAGCGGGGCGCGCGCCGAAGCGCACTCCGAGCACGTCGAGCGATCAGGGCGACCGCTGCCCGGCGCCAGCTGCCAGCGCCGACCCATTACTTGCAGGATGTGCTGACCAAGATGGTCATGGCCAGCTAACTCATGGATCCGCTCGCTGATCGAAGAAGATCACCAACTCGCCGAGCAGAGCATCGGCGCGGACGCCGGACAGGTCATCCGCTGGAAGTCGTGGCACCGCCAGACCGCGATCTTCCTGATCGCCCTACAGCTACCTCGCCGTCGCCGTCGCCGTGCAACGCCAGCAAGATGTCGGCTCAGACGTGCACGCCGGACTGATCCCAATCACCGTCCCGGAGCTGCTGTGGCTCCTGCGCGACATCGTGATCCCCCGCGCCGGCGAGAGCGGACCCACCGGCGCAATGGTCAGCTTGGCGACGCGGCCACCAGCATCGCGCCCGCCAAGCCCACCAGCGCTGGAACGCCTACGTCGAGACAACACCGTGATTACAACGAACTACAGCCGCCATGGCTGACTTGCTGACTGGGATGTAGGGGAAGACCGTGGCGGTGTCCAGGCCACCGGGTGGCCTCCGCGGCACAGGTCCATCCAGCCACTACCACGTACGATCTGTTTTCAAGAAATTACGCGATGGTAGCCGAGGCGCAAGCCTCGCGGACGGCGGGCACCAACGCGGACCGGTTAATCGATCGTTGCCGCATCGCCCGAGTACTCCGCCTCGGCCGCGGTCGAGTTCCGGATCTTGATGGCTTCCCGGACCCAGGACGGCAAGTTCTGCTCGATTTGATTGAAGACTTCCTTGCTCTCCTGGAATAGCGGGTCGTACGTTTGCGCTATTTCCGACATGGGCCGCCCGCCAACCATCAGGTAATTGAACGGATTCTCGCCCTTCGGAGACTGCCTCCCGTGCTTGTCCTTGATATTATGGATATATACTCCGACGACGCCCCTCAGGTCATTCCAGCCTTCCCTGATCTCATAATTGACCCACGGCCGGTTTGCTGTCTGGCTGCCGATGAGCACGATCAGGCAGCCTTTCCGCCTCATCTGCTTGCGGATCCACCGCTTAACCGCCCTTGGTCCGCCGCGCGTGATCCTTTCCCACTTGCTGTCGCCTTCGACCTTGCCAGCCCGGTCAGCCCATTTCTCGTAGCGATCCCTGCCGAAGCCAATTCGCCATTGATGCGCCTCGAACGAAGCCGCGGTATCTCTGCGTTTCCGCATGCCCAGGATTCGATCCAGCCTCTCACGATCGCGATGGTGGAAGCTGAAGTATATTCGGCTCGTAACCTGATAACGCTCAAGGGTTAAGAGGCCATTCCGGTAATAAAGCCGGTAGAACGGCTTTCGTTCGAAAATCGAGAGACGTGAATCCTTCGTTGCACCGGTCTTGGCATCCCAATGCTCTTCCTTGGAGCTCGAGAAGATCAGAAAACCTTTCTTAGAACCACGCGGAAAAAGGTTCGGGGACATAATCGGGGTGCTCCAGTCAGTCAATTGAAGTGATACAGCGCATGGCCGGGAAGGTAGCTGAGCACCATGATGGCCCACGGCCGCTTCCTGACCGCGATGGCGCCGGAACCCCGGGCGCAAGGTCCACCGGCGTGATCGTGCCATCGCCATAGTTGGCGACATAGTATCCGGCGAGACTTCGTGATCATGTGGGTGCGAGGGCTCGTGGGCGGTAGTGGCTGGCTTTGGCGGCGGATTGGTGACGGCGTCGCCATCGTAACCAGTGCAGCTGCTTTCCGGGTGCTGTCGGCTGCTGGTGCAGTCCGGTGAAGAGCCCGCGGATCTCGTGGCGGGTCAGCGGGATTAGCTGGTCATCGTGCGGGTGGTCGCCGTCCGGCTGGGCGGCGGCCAGCACGGACAACAAGCCGCCACGCCCGGCCGATAGGCGTTGCCAGGCCCCGGCGGGCAGCCGCTTTGCCAGCTCGACCGCCGGGCGGGTACCCATCCCGGTGGTGACCGGGTGGCTCTTGGTGACGGCCAGGACGCAGCCCAGGCCGCGGCGGGCCAGCCCGGCGCGCAGCGCCGGATCCTGGACGTACACTCCATCAGCGGCCGCCCAGGCGGCGCCCGTCCCGGCATCGATCGCCCGGGTGATCATCTGCCTGACCAGCGCGGGCTTGGCGGCGAACGCCGCGCTCTGGGGTACCCCGGCGGCGCGGCACCGGCCCGGATCACTGGTCCAGGACCGGGGCAGGTACCAGGCCCAGTCGATGAACGCGGTCCCGGCCGGGGCGGCATAGGCCAGGTAGACCGCCACCTGGGCGTTCTCGGTCCGCCCGGCGGTGCCGGTGTGCTGCCGTTGCGCGGCCACCGTCATACGCCCTTCTTAATGCCCACTGTCTCGTCCACTACAAGGACAGCATCAGCACGCGGCCGCGCAGGTCATCCCGGACCCCGGCCTCATCCCACACCGCGGCCGACAGCAGCCGCTGCATCCCACGCGGACCGTCCTTCTCCTGGGTGCTCGGCGATCGTCCAGCGGTTCACCCGCAGCCGCCCGGCCAGCAGGCCGCGCACGAACGATGCCATCCGCCGCCGCGGCTCGACCCGGGCGAACCGGCCGCCCACCCGCAGCATCAGCTCATCGGATTCACGCCGTCGGCGAGCCAGGTCTACGCTGAGGCAAGCGGCCATCTCACGATCTTCTGCAGTCCACACACCTTCGGATCATCGCGGGCGCATTGGCCGCGTCACGTCTACGGCCGCCGCATCGCACGATCGCGAAGTGTCCCTGGAGTAGCAGTGAGGCCAGCCTCGGACCGCCGAGATCCGGGGCTGGCCTGGGTCTCTTCCCGCAGGGTTGACCGTGCGGCTGGGGCGGTGTCCGAGCCTGGCCTCGGGGTCGCGTTGTGATTTGAGGTCTGCCATCCTGATGTGGCCGGTTCGTGCTCGGCCGGGCGTTTGGGTGACCGGTTCAGGTCCGCGCTGTGATTCCCGGGGCTTCCGGCGGGGTCGCGCGCGGGCGTCATGACCTGGCCTGAGCGGTGGGGTTTGGTGCCGCAGCCCGTGATACTTCCCGCCGTTCGGTCCGCCGTTGCGTGCGTACGGTCGCCGGCGTGACGCTGTCACGAGAGGTGGCCCGGCTGCGCCGCCAGCGCGCCGGGCGCCCGGCGTCGTGACCGGGGACCTGCGCCGATGCTGCGGCAGACCGGCGTGGTGCCGGTGGTCGGCCAGGCCGTCACGCCTCGCCTGTCACGTAGCGTGATCGCGGTCCGCAGCCCTCGTGGAACGGGTCGTGGACCGGTAGCGGGTGAACTCTGGGCATTCAGGGCAATGGGAGCCGCCGAGAGGGTTTATCAGTGCAGGCCAGGGCGCTGGGGGCGGCAGGCCGTGTTTATGGTAAGGAGAAGGTCTACGGTTCGATTCCGTAAGGGGGCTCTGCAGTTCAGAGAGATATTTCGAATCTGATAGCTATCTAATTTACCGCTCTCGTGGAATCCGGTGGCGAAGCGCTCCGATCGATCACAGTGCTCATGCTGACCACGCCCGAGGGACTGTTAATCACCTTTGTTATCGAATCTGACCAGGCAGCCTGCAGCCCCGATTGAGGCGGGAGGCAGCTTCACCAACGCGCAGATCGCCGAGCATCGGCGCCTCCCGCAACTGCAGCGTGTGGACAGTGCCGGCGTACGCAGAGCGTCCGGTATGCGAGTCGCGTACCTCATCGCATGCATGAGCGGGCGCATTTCAATGTCAGGCCTGCGGAGGCGAATTCGCCGGCGGTTCTTCGCTTCGCCGATCTTCGCCGCGCGCGCCTTCGCTTGTGGCGTCATCGTCAGGCTGGTCCTCGTCGGGCAGGATTTTGGCCAGCGCGTCGACGGCGCGTTCGAGCTCGGGCAGGTCGTCATCGACGGTCGCCTGCAAGATCGCGTGAGCGGTGTCGAAGTAGCGGTGCGCCAGGTGATCGCGCATGCGGGCGATCTGGCGCCACGGGATGCCGGGCTGGGTGTCGAGCAGCTCATCGGGCAGCGTCTTGACCGCCTCGCCGATCTCCAGCAGCCGGATCCGGACCGCGTCGAACACCAGGCCGTCGGACAGGCCGCCGCGCTCCAGGTGGGAGCGGATCGCGTCGATCGCGGCCTGGATGTCGGCCAGCCGCTGCCGGTCCCGGTAGGTCACAGGGCCACCAGGTCACGGCGGGCCCGGGCACCGACCCCGGGCTTGAGATCACCGGCCGGCACCAGGTCGACCCGGCTGCCGACGATGGCCTCCAGCTCGGCTTGCACCCGTCCCAGGCCGAGCAGTCCCATGCCCGGCGGCAGGTCCGCGAGCAGGTCCAGGTCACTGTCGGGGCGGTCGGCGCCGCGGGCCACGCTGCCGAATACCCGCAGGTTGGTCACGCCGTGGGCGGCCGCCGCGGAAATCAGGTCCTGCCGCCTGCGGCGCACCCGCTGGCCTACCGGCCCCGACAGCTTGCTCAGCCGCCGCCGATGCGGCCGGACGTCGGCGACCAGGTCGTATCCGGCTGCCTCGATCAATGCGGCCAGGGTCGGCAGCGCGGGCTGGCGGTGCCCGGACTCATACGCGCTGATCACGCTCTGCGTGACGCCTGCCCGGGCGGCCAGCTCCGCCTGCGACAGCCCCGCGCCGGTGCGGGCCCGCCGCAGCAGGGCCCCAGCCGTTTCCGTTGCCTGATCCACGACCCCGATTATAGCGGATCGTCGATATCAGCGCGCGCCGACCTGCGCAGCGATCACGGTCTCGAGCCGTATGCAGCGCACTGGGCCCGTAAAGCAGGTAGAAGGTGCGCCGGATCGTGCTCGTGCCCACCGCCATCTCCGCCGGCAGGCGCGTCGGCTTTAGTCCACGGTGATGTCGAAGATCTGGAGGCGGTCTGGGTCGGCAGTGATGTCGATGGCGGTGATCGCGGTCCCAGTGAAGGTGAACTGGATGACCAGCGAGAGCTGGCCGAGGGGGGCCATGACGAGGGCCGGGCTTCCGTCGACCAGGGCCAGGGCGGTGAAGCGGGCGCGGGGGACCGCGGCGAGGGCGCTCCTGGCCACGGCCAGGGCACCCTGCAGGGTGAGGGGTTTGGCGGCGCCGGTGACCGCCGCGTCGGCGCGGAGTTCCACCTCGGGGTCGAGCAGGGTTAGCAGCCCCTCGAAGTCCCCGGTCCGCGTCGCCGCTAGGTACGCCGCGACCGCCTGACGCCGGCGGGCCGGATCCGCGGCCTGCGCCCCGGCGCCCCGGACCTTGACGCGGGCCCGGCTGGCCAGCTGCCGGACGGCGGCGGGGCGGCGCTCCATCATGTGCGCCATGTCGACGAAGGCCACGTCGAACATGTCATGCAGGACGAACGCGATCCGCTCCGCCGGGCTCAGCCGGTTGAGCACGACCAGCATCGCCAGCCCGACCGAGTCGGCCAACTCGGCCTCCTCCTGCGGGATCCGGTCCTCGTCGGCCGCGCCGAGCCAGTCGGGGGTGAAGCTCTCCAGCGACTCCTCGCGCCGGGCCTGCCGCGCCCGGAGCAGGTTGAGACAGACGCGGCTGACCACGGTCGTCAGCCAGGCCGCCAGGTTCTCCACCTCTGACAGGTCGGTCCGGTCGAACCGCAGCCAGGCCTCCTGGACCGCGTCGTCCGCCTCGGCGCCGGAGCCGAGCATCCGGTAGGCGAGCGCCCGCAGCCGGGGCCGCTCCGCCTCGAACCTGTCGAGCAACGAAAAATCTTGGATCACCGTGTCACATTCCTGAGCCCGGCCGGGTCGTAGCCGTGCTGCACCGCAAATCTACAAGAGGGAGATCAAGAGATGTCCTCCACCACTCTGGTCACCGGCGGCACCGGGCTTCTCGGCGCGCAGGTGGTTCCGCTCCTTCGGCAGGCCGGGCACAAGGTCCGGGTGCTGAGCCGGCACGACCGGGAGCCGGGCGACGGCGTGGAGTACGTGGCCGTCGACCTGATGACCGGGGACGGCCTCGACGAGGCGCTC
>Ga0070708_100000158_pt1 | contig 47837 bp, 43 predicted proteins | sample KBSK5503metaG_FD_65469 | JGI IMG/M metagenome (GOLD analysis project Ga0070708, IMG submission 65469) | Corn, switchgrass and miscanthus rhizosphere microbial communities from Kellogg Biological Station, Michigan, USA - KBS K5-50-3 metaG | ecosystem: Host-associated > Plants > Roots >... | reverse complement strand
TCCCCTTCGCCAGCACCTTCGTGATCGCCGCCGTCAACGTCGTCTTGCCGTGATCCACGTGCCCGATTGTCCCAATGTTTACGTGCGGCTTTGAACGGTCAAATTTTTCCTTGGACATCTATCTACTCCTTCTCGAAAAGGACAAGAGCTGAAAGCTTTGGCTTACTCCATCCTTCATCCTTGATACTTCACTTAGCTACTCCCTGAACCTTTGCGATAACTTCTTCAGCGACACTCTTCGGCGCCTGCTCATAGCGTTCAAAGTGCATCGTCGAGGTCGCCCGTCCCTGAGTGGACGAGCGCAAGTCAGTCGTATAACCAAACATCTCCGAAAGCGGCACGAAAGCCGTGATCACCTGCGCACCACCAGGCCGCGGCTCCGTCTTCTCTATCTGTCCGCGTCTTCGCATGAGGTCGCCATTAACTGCTCCCATGTAGTCGTCCGGCGTTACAACCTCAATGCGCATGATCGGCTCGAGTAGAACCGCCTTGGCCTTTCTCAAAGCATCCTGAAACGCGAGCGAGCCGGCAATATGGAAAGAACGCTCATCCGAGTCGACCTCGTGGTAATTGCCGTCGAGGAGCGTGACCCTGATATCTACTAACTCATAACCGGCAAGGAAGCCGCGCTCCATCGCGTCTCGTATACCTTGTTCAACAGGCTTGATGTATTCCTTGGGAATCGCGCCGCCAGTAATCTTGTTAACAAAGACATAGCCCTCGCCGGGAGCCGGCTCAATCTCAATCTCGACATGCCCAAACTGGCCACGACCACCGGTCTGCTTCTTGTAGATCTCCTTACCCGGCGCCGCCTGGGTAATTGTTTCGCGATAAGCAACCTGGGGCTTACCCACATTTGCCTCAACGCCAAACTCGCGCTTCATGCGATCGACAATAATCTCAAGGTGAAGCTCGCCCATTCCGGCAATGATCGTCTGTCCGGTTTCCTGATCAGTAGAAACGTTGAAAGAAGGATCTTCCTGCGCTAGACGGTTCAAAGCCACGCCCAGCTTATCCTGATCCTGGCGAGTCTTGGGCTCGACCGCGACTCGAATGACGGGTGCGGGAAATTCCATCTTTTCCAGGATTATGGGTTTGTTTTCATCGCAAACAGTGTCGCCCGTCGTGACTTGTTTCATACCGCCAATTGCGATGATTTCACCGGCACTCGCATCATCGATGTCTTCACGCTTATTTGCGTGCATCCGCATCAGCCGGCCGACGCGCTCTTTGGTGTCTTTGAGCGGACTGTAAGCATAGGAACCTGCTCTGATTGTGCCGCTGTAGATTCGAACAAATGACAACTGACCCAAATGCTTGTCCGCCATTATTTTGAAGACAAGACCCGAAAACGGGGCGGCGGCATCGGGAGGACGAGTTTCAACCTCACCGGTCTTGGGATTCTTTCCTTCTACAGGTGGCACGTCGAGAGGTGACGGCAGGTAGTCAACAACAGCATCAAGCAACGTCTGCACACCCTTATTCTTAAAAGCCGAGCCGGTGACAACCGGAACGATCTTTAGTTCGAGAGTGCCCCTGCGAAGCGCTTTCCGGATCTCTTCCTCACTGATCTGCTCGCCTTCGATATACTTGTGCATCAACCCATCGTCTACGGACGCGACCGCCTCGATAAGCTTTTCGCGAGCAGCGGTGGCAGCATCTTTTAGCTCAGCGGGAATTTCCACTGTTTCATATTCGGAGCCTTTGCTCTCGTCGTTCCAGAGCAATGCCTTCATGGCAATGAGATCAATTACGCCCCGGAAGTCACTTTCAAGACCAATGGGAATCTGGATGGCGACAGGATTAGCGCCGAGACGAGTGATGATTGACTCAAACGATCTATCGAAAGAAGCACCAGCACGATCTAACTTGTTGATGAAACAAATACGGGGAACACCATACTTATCGGCCTGGCGCCATACTGTTTCAGATTGCGGCTCAACTCCCGCGACTCCATCAAACACCGCTACCGCACCATCGAGCACGCGCAACGATCTTTCGACCTCCATGGTGAAATCGACGTGTCCTGGCGTATCAATGATATTAATGCGATGATCTACGCCGTTCCTTTCCCAGTAGCATGTGGTAGCAGCGCTGGTAATCGTAATACCGCGTTCCTGTTCCTGCTCCATCCAGTCCATCGTCGCCGTACCCTCGTGTACTTCGCCAATCTTGTGCGTAATACCGGTGTAGTAAAGGATACGTTCGGTCGTGGTCGTCTTACCGGCATCGATGTGGGCCATGATGCCGATATTCCGAGTCAGATTTAGATCTTGCTTAGCCATTTCTTTTTAGTCAGTAGTCAGTGGTCAGTGGTCAGTTTGCAAGGTTCAAAGCGAATTCTCGACTGCCTACGGACAACGGACTACGGACGGTTTGTTTAAAACTTGTAATGCGCAAACGCCTTGTTGGCGTCTGCCATGCGATGCGTGTCTTCCTTCTTTTTCACAGCGTTGCCGCGATTATTCGCAGCATCCAGAATTTCAGCCGCCAGACGATCGGTCATTGTTTTCTCTCCACGACCGCGCGCATACGACACTATCCAGCGAATCGCCAAGGCGCCGCGCCTCTCTTGATGAACTTCAATAGGAACCTGGTACGTTGAACCGCCAACCCGACGCGACTTAACTTCAACAGTCGGCTTCACATTGTCGATGGCCCGCTTAAAAACCTTCAACGGTTCCTCACCGGTCTTGTCACCAACCTGACGCATGGCACTATAAAAAATACCTTCTGCCACCGACTTCTTCCCGCCCCACATGACTCCACTGATGAACTTAGTCACCAGTGGACTACTGTAAACAGGGTCGGGAAGCACTTCACGTCGTTCAGCTACTCTTCGTCTTGGCATATCTATCAGGTCCCCGGGTATCAGGTTTCGGGTATCAGTTTCTAATTCTTCCGATGCCTGGCCTCCAACGCCAGGCACTTACTCTCGCTATTTTCCACCGCCGGCCTTCGGACGTTTCGCTCCGTACTTAGAACGTCCCTGCTTGCGGTCAGCAACTCCCACCGAATCGAGCGTGCCGCGAATTACGTGATAGCGCACGCCTGGCAGGTCTTTCACACGTCCTCCCCTAATAAGGACAATCGAGTGCTCTTGCAGATTGTGACCCACCCCAGGAATATAGGTTGTAACCTCGATACCATTCGTCAGCCGAACACGCGCAACCTTGCGAAGAGCAGAGTTGGGTTTCTTTGGCGTCTGCGTATAGACGCGCGTACAAACTCCGCGCTTCTGCGGCGAACTCTGCAGCGCAGGACTCGCCGTCTTGTACTTAACCTGCTGGCGACCTTTGCGAACAAGCTGATTTATCGTGGGCACTGTTTTCCTCTTTATTACCGCAAAACCGGTTATTCGGCGCGCAAAAGTGCGCGTGCCTGCCTCTTTCCGGAACTCGGGTTTTACCCCACGCGGGATGCCCACATGGGGGGACCCCACTTTGTCCGGCAGTCAGCGCAGGCGACTGTCCTGTTTGAAACTAATTTAGGGACGTTCTGACTTCGCTATAGTTGGCGGGTGTGGATCGTGGCTTCCCCTAAGCCGAAACTTTTCTGTGGCGTCGCATTAGTCAAAGACGAGAAGGGTTTAACCTCCGCGCGGGCATACGCTGGAGCGGTCAGCCTAGACCAACCGCGGCGCATACGATTTACGCCACAATAATCGTCAAACGACCAACTCACTTACTGGCCGAGCAACGCCTCCACACCGACAGAACCAACCAGACGTTGCACACTCTCAATTCAGACTTAAGTCCGAAACGGCAAACTATAATAGTAGTAGCACTTGCTGTCAAGTGGCAGGCCTTGCATTCCAGTAGTGTCCTGATTTGGGATTTTTCCGTTTGATGTAAGGGCGCCGCCGGACGAATTACTGAACGCAGTTTCGCCAACCAAGGTCATTGAATCGGACTTCCACTCGACGTCAGAACCAAGGAGCGGTTAGCGACCGGGTCTGGTGCGGTCTCATTCAAGCGAGGTGAATAGCTTTAGTCAATGAGGGTTGAATGGTCGCATGACTTGGACCCGGTCGCTACCGCGCGGTGGTACTGATGTTATGGGACCGCAGCATGGGTGACAGCCCATGAGACCCGGTCGCTACCGCTCCTCGGTTCTGACGTTGACTCGATTAGCGTCGTGACAACTGGAGCAGTACCTCCTTAGAGTATCCACTTGAGCAGGTACCAAACACCCACGCCGATGCCACCCAGCAAGATGAGCAACAACAAGACCGCGAGCACGACTACCGCCTTGAATTTCTTATAGCGATTCTGATCCGGAGGCGCCAGAGAGCCTTGCGGAAAGTAAGGGGGCGGTGTGTATGTTGCCATGCTATTTCTCCTCCGGACGCGTTTGTAATGGCTTCTTCTTGGGTGTTGGGCTCGAGGAAGGTACTGGTTTGCTAGGAACAAATCCGGGGGGTTCCCCTTCTCCCTTTTCTAATTCGTCTTCCTTTTGCTTCTTCAGTAGCTGCTCCTGATGTTTCTTTCCGGCAGTAATTCGCTTCACGCCCTCGCGCGCTTCTTCAAGTGCATCCTGCGCCCGGTAGTTCTCCGGATCTATCTCCAGTGATTTCGAAAACGCCACCACCGCCTCATCATACTGGGCCAGCTTAGTTAATGCCGTCCCCAAATCATAATAGATGTCAGCGTCGTCAGTCTTGAACTTGGTAGCCTGGCGGTATTCCCTCGCGGCTTCGCTGTATAGATGCAGGCCGGCATAAGCCTGACCCAAATTGTAGTGGGCTTCTGCATCCTTCGGATTATCAACGAGATACTTTTTATATCCATCGACTGCTTTTCTGTACTCAGATTCGGCTTCTTGCGCCTTGTTCAGCGCGTCATACGCCAAGCCCAGACGAAAGTGAGTCTCGGCAAGATCGGGATCCAACTTGACTGCCTGCTGAAACGCCTCGGCCGCCTGTGAGTCATGATCGCTTCGATATAGTTCCTTCCCCTTATCGAGAAAAAGACGTGCCTGCGAGCGATCGACGGTTACGCCTTCGGAGCCTCCCGAGGAACTCGCAGCGCTATTCCCATTCGTCTGATGACTTCTTCTGCACCCAGCAGGAAAAATCAGCAAACATAGTAAACCTATTGCGAACCTCAGTCTCATCATCCGATCGCACGAGCCACCTGAAATCTGCGGACTGCAAATATGTGGAGCAGAACGTATCTACGCCAATTCCCAAGCCGAGTCAAACCGCCCTTATGGTCCTTGAGCCGCCGGCAATCACCGAAACTGCGAACGGGTTCTGGTGCGAGGAAAGCTCGGCTTATGGAAATACCATGCAATTCTCCATTTTATTTATCATCCGCTATTGCCAGAAGACTCCCTGGCTCGTTTGCCCTGCGCCCAGGTGACTAAGCGGACAACACTGACAAGGAGTGAAATGTTCACACGCCATCACCGTTTATTCGGATTCCTGCTGCCAACAGCCCTGGTAACTCTTCATTTATTTGCCTCGCCGGCTGCAGCCCAGAAGCGCAAAGAGACCGTGGTGTTTGTCCCCGCAAGTCTCAGTTTGTCGTCTGACACGACCGTCGTAAGTGTTTGTGCGGAAGGTAATCTCCCTGGACCTCAGGTGCGTTTGAATGCCCGAGCCAGTTCTTCCGGTGATTATCAACCGCGTTACCACTGGTCCACGAGTTCCGGTCGAATTACCGGCGACGGACCAGTAGTGACCTGGGATCTATCCGGCCTAAGGCCAGGCTATTACAAGGCTTTTGTTGAAGTCGAAACCGGCGGCAACAATGACGAATGCCGGGCTTTCACTTCCACGAGTGTGCTTGTTAATCCTTGTCCGCCCGTACAACCTGTCTGTCCAAAAGTTTCAATCATTTGCCCGGACAATGTGGTTCTCGATCAGCCGCTAGTGTTTAGTTCGAATGTCTCGAGTGTGTCATCGGGTGTCGCTCCCCTCTACAACTGGACCGTGTCGGCAGGAAGAATCACCGAAGGGCAAGGTACTAGTTCAATCAAAGTGGATACTACCGGGCTCGCGGGCCAGACAGTACGGGCCACGCTTTCAATGGGCGGCTACACACTCGATTGTTCGGACAGTTGTTCCGTACAGATACCACTACCACATTTGCACCCTCGGAAGTTTGACGAGTTTCCCAATATTGCACGTAATGACGAGAAAGCTCGACTGGATAACTTTGGCGTAGAGCTACAAAACGATCCCACTGCATCCGCCTATGTCATCGTGTATCCCGGACGTTCTGGAAAGCCTGGCGATGTGCAGAAGCACACTACGAGGATAGTGGACTACCTGGTCAACACTCGCGGTATTGATGCGCGCCGCATCGTTACCGTGGTAGGTGGGACCAGAGATGAACTAATGATGGAGTTGTGGCTCTCGCCACAAGGGGCGACACCACCAAGACCTTAACTGATTTGGCAACGCTAAGGCCCAAGCCCAATGTCTGGTTATCCAGCATTGGGCTTTATTTTGCCTTGACCGTCCAGTAACAGTCCGGTCTTCAGTCTTTCACTTCGGTATTGCTTTTGCTGCAAGTCTTACAAACCTGAAAAGTGGGTGTCTTGTGCGTGCTAACGAGACGTGGGCAATTTCTGGTTTGTACGAGAAAGCTACAGACCGTGCAGTTTGAGGAGATTTTAATGTTGCGTCAAAAAGCGAATTATTTGCTGTTCCTTTCAACAATTATCTTGTTGGTCCTTCCATTCTCCATGCAGGCGCAGAAGGACAAGAAAAACAAAAGACCCCATACCGGTACCGCAGTCATGTGGCGTGAGCCAGGCGATATCCAATCCCGCAATCTTCTGGCGGGAGCGGGCGGCGATGCAATGAAGCCCGACGCTAGTCATGTAACCTTTATCGATCAAAAGGAGGGGGGTTATTCCACGAAGTATCGAGTGCGCGACGCGGCCGGCAACGAGTGGGTTGCGAAGGTCGGTCGTGAGGCGCAACCCGAGACCTCTGCAAATCGTTTGTTATGGGCCATCGGTTACGAAACCGAAATTGATTACCTAATACCGCATTTGGTTATTGATGGTAAGGGCGCGTTCGACAATGTACGTTTGGAGGCACGCCCCAAGGGTGTCAAGCGCATCGGTAATTGGAAGTGGGAGGACAACCCTTTCGGAGGGACGCCGGAGTTTCAAGGTCTCAAGATAATGATGTTGTTGATAAATAATTGGGATATGAAAGATTCGAACAATCAGATCCTCGCGCCCCATGACACCACTGCGAATGATGAACTGCGCTACATCATCAGTGATCTCGGGGGTTCATTTGGCAAGACGGGCGGCGCGATTTCCCGCAGCCGAAACAAGCCTTCGGATTATGTGAAGGCGAATTTCATCGAAAAGGTGAAGGGGGAAACCATCGCTTTCCACTACGCAGGTAAAAACAAAAAGCTTTTCGATAACATCAATATTGCCGACGCCCGTTGGCTCAGCGGGTTGCTTGGTCGACTCAGTGAGGAGCAAATCAAAGATGCATTTCGAGCTGCAAATTATTCGGCGGCGGACGTGGACGAGCTATCATCAGCCTTCCGAGAGCGAATAAATACGCTTGCTGCGCTTGGAAAATGAGGGTTAGCGCCCCCAAAGACACGAAGAAGCCCGGCGTCCGATATGACGTCGGGCTTCTTCATTTACAGCTGACTTTCTTTATGGCGACCAACTTCCACTGGTCGACATTCGCAACAATTCTTCGGTGACGTGAGTGGCCCCACTCGTCAACGACAAGCTCATCAAGCTTATCGGACAACTACCGCACAACGTCAATCGCGATCATCTGTTGTCCGGAGATTACAAACTCAGCCGGCGGCAATTCCATTTCAAAAACAGTTGAGAGCACTGTAGGTGTGTAGCCGCCCGACGTTCTATCGCTATTCAACGTCGCCACAACCGAGGGTGGCAAGCTCGGGAGTTCGCTTGTGCCTATTACTGCCCCCGATGTAATTCGAAACAGCTTGACGTACAGTCGATCACTCTTCTTCACCGTGTTGATTGCGCGCACAAGTTGGCTTAGAGCCTGCGGCACAAACGCCTTGGCAGCTGAGCCTTCCTGTAGGGCGCCGCCGTCTCCGACAAAAACCAGCAATTGTCCCAGTCCCGCATCGTCTGGAATCTGAACCGGGATCCGTTGAACAAATTGTTTGCCTGATTCGGTTCTGACGTAAGCCTGTACCTCAATTTTGTCTCCGCGACGAACTTCAGTTCTATCGAGGGCGATTCGTTCCAACGTCCCCGCATATTTGGTATCGGTCGATGATATATCAAGTGTGATCCCATCGAGCTGCACGTCGTCAAAACCACTGGTCAACAAGGATCCGACGGGTGTCGCAATCGAACCTGCCGCCATGGCAGCTGAGTTCGCTGCAGAAAAGCGCCTGTCGATTTGCACCGCTTCCTGCCCTTTCACGTTTATTTGACCCTTGAGGCTGAGCGTCGAATCACCGAGTGCTCGCTCGCTTGACGTTATGGTGTTGAAGACAGTGATATTGAGCAGCAAAGGCGTAAGGAACGAGTCGCTGGCTATTTCATACGAATAGGTTTCTTTTCGGTCGCGGCTTGTGTGGAGATTAATAGTCACGGGGATCATCTTCGGCGTTTGACCCAGCAGCCCAAAAACTCCCGACGCGCGATCTTGAGAGATTGCCCCCACCATGCGTCCGGGCACGGAGAGTTTGAAGGAGTTATTAACGTTCGGTACCACTGTGACGACCGACGTTTCGGCCATGGGCATATCGGACGAGCCGAGACTGAGAAACGGATGCCCGAAGGCATAGATGCGGTTCCCATCGCGCAATGTGACGGTACCCGCGGCAGCCAGCGAGTAATCTCCACGCACCAGTTGCACGCTGATCGAGCTACCGGGCAAAAACGTGTTTGCATTGGCGGGAGCGAGTGGTGTGATGTCAGCCGAGCCGCCTACACCGGAAACTGGCAGGAGTCCGCTCGACACGAGTTGCGGAGCGAACATCGCAAGAGATTCCTGGCTAATCCCAGTGAAAACCAACGGTGTTGCGATTGGAGTCATCTGCTGCCCGAGGAGAGGGAACAGAGGTGACGAAGCAGAGACGGGAGCCAAGAGTGAGGCGCCCGAAACAGCGGGCTTTGGCAGGTTCGGTCTCCATTCGCTCGAAGCCAACTGTGCAAAGGAAACCGCACGGGGTTCCTTTGGCTTTTCAAAGTTATTCTCCGATCCCTTATTGAATAGATCGATCATCTGCTTGATCGGTGTAATTCCGGCGATCGGTTCTTTCGAAAAAGGAAAACTAAACGCTATAGCACCGACGATTTTTCCATGAATGTAGACCGGCGAACCAGACATGCCGGCAAACACTCCCGTTTTCTCAACGTTTGTTCCACTCAACCGGGCGATGATTGCTGATTGACGAGGGCCCGGAAACCCCGGGAGCACGCCCAGTATTTCAACCCCAAACTCTTCCGAAGTCGTACCGGAAAATACGGTCCGGGCAGTACCCTTCATTCCGGGGCGCAGATCCTCCAGGGGAAACAGGGGTGCGCTCATTACTTCTGTATCAGCCGCTGGTTTTTGGGCAAGAGCCGAACCGCAAAGACCGACGATAACAATCCCGATCAGGAAAACTGGGAGAAATCTCTTCATTACTAACTACCTCTTGTCGACGGAGCTGCGTTCCCGGGAAACCGCTCGTTGATAGATGCGCAAAAGGACTCTCGCGCTGTCAACGACTATAAGCTTCGGCTAAGAATCCGGTCAAGGCGCACGCGGAGGGAAGTATTCGGCGTAATGAGGCCACACCACTCTCACTTTGCGCCTTGCTAAAACGCGTGATAACGTGCGGCTCACACGCGAGTTATGTGGTGTATTCGAAACAGTGAATTTATGAATAGGTTTGACGCCTTCATCCTCGCAGGCGGAGCATCGAGGAGAATGGGAACCGATAAGTCCCAGCTGCTACTTGAGGGACAAACCTTTACAGAGCGTATTGCTGATACGTTGCTCCAAGTCTCCAGCATTGTCACTATCGTGGGCCGCGAAATTGACCACCCACGCCTCAACAGCACGCCGGATATTTATCCTCAGTGGGGCGCACTTGGTGGGGTTCACGCAGCACTTGCAGCGGCCCGGACGGAGTGGTGTTTGGTGGTTGCATGCGACTTGCCGTTTGTAACAGCCGATTTGTTTACGCGCATGGCAACCTTGCGAGAGAATCATGAAGCAGTGGTGCCTGTTCAGCAGGATGGTCGACCGCAGCCCCTATGCTCGCTCTATCGTATTGATCCCTGTTTGCGCCGGGCAACAGAATTGATTAAGACCGGGCAACGAAGACCGGTTGATCTGCTGAGATCCGTTAAGAGTCGCTGGCTGGCCTTTGCCGAACTCGAGGATCTCGACCACGCCGAACAGTTTTTTGTTAACATCAACACGCCGGAAGACTATTATGAGGCCACCAGGAAAGGAGCGGTGATCCAGAAATAACTGAGTCAGTTCTATCAGGTGTCCTGACTTTCCACTCTCGATTACGCTAATGTCTTCCCGTCGAAGATTGGGTAAGAAAGTTGTCAAGTCTTTTCTGCCAATACTGCTGGTGTTGGTAGCGGCCCTGGCTGCCTCCCTCACCTTCATTGTCCACGGCATCACGCGACCACCTAAACAAGCTTATCTGGTAACGCCGCAGGCGTTCTCACAGATCAGCGGTCCAGTTTTGAAGGTTACTGACGAATCGTGGAGCAACCGAGACGGGACTCTAGCGCGTGGTTGGCTGCTGAAGGGTTCAGAAGGAGCTCCGGCGGTCATCCTGTTGCATCGCTATGGCGGCGATCGGTCATGGCTATTCAATCTTGGCGTCAAAATAAACGAGACTACCAATGCCACTATCTTGTGGCCTGACCTCCGCGGCCACGGCATAAACCCGCTAGTGAAATGGAGCTCGTTTGGTACAAGTGAGAGCTATGATTTGATTGATGCGCTCGGTTTTCTGCGAACTCTGAAGTCTGATAGCAAGCACAAGCTTATAGGAGATCGGGCAGGATTCTATGGCGTGGAGCTTGGCGCCTATACAGCATTAAAGGCAGCTCCCAGCGACGGCCAGGTTAAAGTGGTCGTACTCGATTCAGTGCCGCACTCCGCCATCGAACTAGTTCAGGCGGCAGTGGCGAGAGATATCGGTGTCGACAACAGACTGCTGCGGTATCTTTCAAGTAGTGCCACACGAATCTATTTTCTTGGAGCGTTCGATAATGCAGACAGCTGTGAACTGGCAGCTTCGTTGCGCGACCAGCACGTGTTGCTCTTATCAGGCGCTGAAGCGGGCCATTTGAAAGATACGACTGCTTCCCTGGAACGTTGCTTTCCGAACAAAGCAAATGTGGAAATCCGGACCGACCTCCCTTTGACCGGCATGGCTCTTCCGTCAGCGACCGGAGAACAAGGTGAGGCTTACGATCGAATAGTCATCGACTTCTTCGATAAGTATCTGAGGTGACCCACACACTCGTTTTTCCTCTGCCATCTTAAATGTGCATTGCTTTGACCGCTACGAGCGCTACTCGACCGTTAGTTCCTATTACATCTAATTCCGGTATGTGCCGTTGGTTTAGATCGCTCAGGGCCTCCACTGGCAACAGCACTAGTATCGATTCACCTCGCCTGCGGGCCTCGCCCAACATCTGACCAACCTCGTCGAGGTTCACCACCTCGCCATCTGCCCCATACACCACCCTGCCGCTCGCATAGAACTCTGCTGTGCGATCGCCATCCCTGCGAGCGAAGACCGGAACGTGAGCATAGCCGCGCGCATCCGCAAGTTTAAGGAGATCGCGTACCGATTCGCGCTGCGCCAGACTTTGTGCGCCGCAATGCAAAAGGATAACCGTCGTGGCCAACATGGCCCATGCAACAAGGACCACGGAATTACGACGGAACCGACTCCAAACAACAGCAAAAAATCCTGCGACAAACAGGGGCAGAGCAATTAAGACACCGCAACGCAGCGATAGAAGTGTCGAACGCCAAGTATAAACAAGTGCGCCCACCCCCAGGATCAAGCAGATTATTCCGGTCGCCTGCAGCGGCCAATTCCGACGTGTAGAAGTGGAGACAAGACGCGCAAGCCGCTCACCCACTATGAGCGAGGCTGCCGGCAAAACAGGCAATATGTAACCCGGTAACTTCGAACCGGAGAAGGAGAAAAACAAAATAGGCAATAACAACCACGCCAGGGAAAACACCCGCGTCTTACTCAGGCTATCAAGGTCTTGTAGGTACCAGTCTCTGATGGCCGCAATTCCGTCAAACAGGAAAGCGCTCCACGGCAGCGTCAGGGGAGCAAGAATAAGCAAGTAAAAGTAAACCGGCTGAGCATGGTGGTACTTGTTGGAAACGTAGCGAGCAAAGTGATGTTGAATAAAAAATTGATCGATAAACTGCCAGCCATGACGGTAGATTACAGGCCCATACCAAATAGACGACACGGCCAGAGCGACCGGTACACCCCAGATCAAACTAAGCCAAACGCGTCGCGGCGGGAGTTCCCGTCTTAAAAGGTAGTAGAGAGTGACCACACCAAACGGGATCACGATGCCAACGAGACCCTTTGCCAATAGTGACAGGCCGACAAGCGCGTAAAATCCGACTAAAAAGATCGTTTTCGACCGTGGGACCCTCGCAACTTCGTGCAGTAGAAAAAAGGAGAGAGACCATGTCGTCGTCATCGTGATTACAATGTCGAAACTCGCCCCCCGGGAGAACACGATGACGCCGAAGCTCGTAGCTGCGGCGAGCGCACTCCAGAAACCGAAACCGCTTATCCCGTCCGTGGAACTTGTGCGTTCAACTTCCCGGCCGACACACCAGACGGCGGCAATTGTAAGCAAGCCTGAAAGCGCGGGCCCTAAACGTGCCGACCATTCACTCACACCAAACGCCTTGAAGGCGGCTATCATCATCCAATAGAGCAGTGCTGGTTTTTCAAACCATGTGTGGCCTCCCAATATCGGCGTGATCAGGTCGCCGCGCAGAAGCATTTCGCGAGCCACCTGCGCATAGCGTGGCTCGTCTGGCCCAAGCAGCGGCAGCAGACCAAGACCGTAAAAGTAGAAGGCGACGATAGCGAGACACAGGAGAATGGAGACTCGCTTGGCAAGCGTTGAAGGATGCAAGTATATTCGACTCCGAATTGGATAGTGATCAGTAGTCAGTGTTTCCCATACTTCGTGCTTAGAACTTTTGTTTTGAACTTTGAGCTTTGTACTTAGTACTTTGCATTTCTGTATGAAGGAGTAAGGTACTCTTTCAGCTAGAGTTCAAAGTACCAAGTACCAAGTACAAAGTGCAAAGTTCAAAGACTACTGACCACTGACAATACAATCAACATCATGCTGTTACGTACCGCTATCATCGGCGTCGGCCATCTGGGACGCCAACACGCACGCATCCACGCAAGCCTTGCCGCGGAGGGTCTGTCGCAATTTGTAGCCGTGTGCGATATCGACCATGAAACTGCCCGCTCTGTTAGCAGCGAGCGAAAAACTGATTATGTGAACGATTGGCGGGACCTTATTGGCCGTGTTGAGGCGGTGAGTCTCGCGGTGCCTACTGAGTCGCACTGTGAAATCGCCTGCGGTCTTTTGGAAGCCGGCATTCATGTCCTCGTTGAAAAACCGATTTCGCGTACGCTCGAAGAAGCCGATCGCATGATTCAAGCCGCCGAACGCGGAAGGGCTTTACTGCAGATTGGCCACCTCGAGCGTTTTAATCCGGCGCTGGTCGCGTTACGTCCTCACGTTCGCAATCCCGTCTATTTCGAAATCCATCGCATTGGAGAGTTTACGGCGCGCTCGCTGGATATCGATGTCGTACTCGATCTGATGATTCACGATCTCGATATCGTGCAGTGGCTTGTTGGGGAAGAGGTAGAAGTAACTGCCATTCACGCAGTTGGGATTGCAATTTTGACCAACAAGGTCGACGCGGCGAATGCGCGACTGGAGTTTTCCTCGGGGGCAGTTGCCAACATTACGGCATCGCGAGTGGGCACTGAAAAGATTAGGAAGATGCGTTTCTTCCAACCACATGATTACATCGCTATCGATTACACAACAAAACGGGCTTCAGTGAGCAGTCTTGCTCCGCCCTCGACGGATGGCGGGTGGCCCGGGGTGCATGTAAAGAATCTCGATGTAATCGATGTGGAGCCGCTGCGCGCTGAGATACTCGCATTTCTTGAGGCAGTGCGTGATGGGTTACAGTCCCCCGTATCTGGGCTCGCGGGCAGGAATGCCCTGGGCCTGGCCCTCCGGACCCTGGAAGGAATCCAGGAGCATGCCGCACATCCCGGGGTCAGCGCCTTGGGCAAAGCGACAAATATCCGATGAGCTTTATCGGTTTGTCGGACACACGCATGATCTCGCGCAATGAACAACTTTCATTTTTTCTCGCCAAGCATATAGAGGCGGGCGATTTTCCTTCCGCGGTTTATCTGGTTGCCCAACGAGGCCAAACAATTTTCGCCGATGCTTTAGGCCACTCAGTCGTTGATCCATATCGCATAGTTACGCAGTTGGATACCATCTACGATCTTGCTTCGCTCACAAAACCTTTGATCACTGGCATGCTCTGTGCGCGACGAATTGAAGCCGGCGAGCTAACGCCGGATAGTTCTGTGTCCCATTACCTCCCCGAATTCGATCGCCCCGATAAACACATGATTACCGTCCGCGAACTGCTAACTCATACTTCCGGACTGCCAGCCTGGCGGCCTTTATATATCCTTGCTGAGGGCGAGCCCGAACGAACACTTGGCGTGATCGCCAACCTGGATCTCGAATACAAGCCAGGCACACACGTTGTTTACAGCGATCTGAGTTTTATCACTCTTGGATTCCTGCTGGAGCGAATGACAGGACAACGCCTCGCTGAGATGGCGCGGCATGAGATCTTTCAAAGGCTAAACTTGCAGCGCACATTCTTCAATCCGGCAGCTGCTTTGCAGACCGGCATAGCCGCTAGTGAAACTGGCAACGCCTACGAGCAAAACACCAGCAACGACACGAAAGCAGGTGCTTATCAGAATTGGCGTCACGCTGTGATCTGGGGAGAAGTGCACGACGGCAACGCGTATTTTCTTGGCGGCTCAGCAGGCCATGCAGGACTTTTTTCAACCGCTCCTGAAACTTTTGTGTTGGCAAACCAGTTTCTTGCGGAACAGACAGTCCTGCTCAAGCCGGAAACATGCTCACTGTTTCGCACTAATATGACTGTGGGATTAGAAGAGGCGCGCACAATTGGCTGGCAATTGGCGGCGACAAAAGATTCCACAGCTGGTCCAGATCTGCCACTGGATAGTTTCGGTCACAATGGGTTTACAGGTACAAGTTGCTGGCTGGATCCACGACAAGAGCGAGTCTTCTTGCTGCTCACAAACCGCACGCACGCTCGGGCGCTGCCCTTCGCAAATATCAATGGAGTCCGGCGGGAGTTTAATAGTCTTGCCGTTGCTGCCCTGGATTCGGTGTCCGATAAACTTTAGTTTGTCGTCACGCGCAGCCAAGCCCCGTCAATCCATCAATCTAGTTCCCGGCGTACGTCAGCGACAAACTGAAGCGCATCAAACATTAGAGCTTGACTCTCCAGGTCACGCCCAGAATGTTGAGGTCTCCCGGCACGCTATGCCCATCATTCTGTCGCATATAGTAGACATCGGTGGTGACATGTTTATTAAGCACCTTGGTCACCCCCACCGCGAAACGATTTCGCACCCACGCGTTGAAGCTCCAGTCGTAAAAAGGCTCCTCGGAAACAAAAGCACTCAGCTTTATTTTCGGCGACCCGATTGGGTGTTCGATATGCAATCTGTTGCGATAACGCGTGGAGTCTCCTCCTGGATGACGAAGCCGGCGCTCAAAGAGATTGCGATCACTCAAGGTAAAGTGGCCCAGCGGAAAACGGACTGTGGCTGCAAATGAAAGCCGATTCTCAAAAACTCTTCGATTCTTAAAAGGCTGCATGCCGATGCGCAAATAACTAGGCGTAAACGTCAGATATTTTCCCGCCTTAAACGAGAAGGCCGCGCCCAATCGCTCGTCAACTGGACGGCTGACGTTGCGGCCCAAGCGAACTACTCCCAACAACGTGAAGTCGACCATCTTGCTAAGCGGAACCGAGAATTGAACGTCGTTCCAGATTTGCGTGTCAGTCTGCGACGGAGGACTCGTCTGCGCGGATGCGATAGTCACAACAAGCATCACAATGGTGAAACAAACACTTTGCCAGAGTGCTCTAATCATCGTTTTCAGAGGTTTAGTCGGTAATTAGAGATACCCAAGGCTAGAAAAGGAAACATCCGGCTTTCTTTTCCCAGTAAGATCAACCTTGTGTCTGTGACTTCGTGTCCTTGGGTTCGGTGAATGGCAAGACCGTAAAAGATGTGAGCGACACCACGACGCGCTCTCCGATCTTGAGTTTAGTCGCGGTAGCTTCGCGCTTGGATCGAGTGGCAACTATTTGTTGTGTGGTTTCGCGCTCCGGCGTATCAGTTGTTAGATAGAAAGGCTCCTCCCTCACTCCACAATCTTCAGCGGCTACCTGCTCCAGTCGCAGACGCACTCGCTCATAAGCTCCGACGAAACTTATTTCATCGACAATCGCTGCCGAGATGCGCGATTGCCCCGACTGCTGGAAATCGCCCTTGCTCAATGAAACGTCTTCGGGTCGAAAGACGATCTTGACGCATTCGCCTTCGGGAAACTCCTGTTTTTCTATCGGGATTCGGGAAGAACCAATTTCCAGATAACCTTTGCCTACGATCGCTTGCATAATATTTGCAGCTCCTAGAAACGTAGCAACATACTCCGTGGCTGGATGAGTATAGATTTCGTAAGGCGTACCAATCTGCTCGATATGGCCTACGTTTATCACCGCGACTCGATCGCCCAGCTCCAGAGCCTCTTCCTGATCGTGAGTGATGAAGATTGCCGGCACGTTTACCGTCCTTAGCAGCGCCCGTATCTCGCGTCGCAAATGCACTCGCGTTTGCGTATCAAGTGCGCCGAAAGGTTCGTCGAATAGGAGCACCTCCGGCTTGTAGGCAAGTGTTCTGGCGATCGCCACTCGCTGCTGTTGTCCGCCTGAAAGTTGTGCCGGGTATTTCTTGCGGTGTTCTTCTAGTTGAACCAGCGATAGCAATTCGTTTACGGTCGCGCGAATCTCCTTGCGCCGGCGTTTTCTGATTCGCAGTCCATATCCAATATTTTTTTCCACGGTCATCTTCGGGAAAAGCGCATACGACTGAAAGATAACCCCTACACCACGCTCCCGCGCGGGAAGCTCTGTCACATCTTTGCCATGAAGCACTATCTTGCCTGTATAGGGTTGTTCGAGGCCGGCGATAATGCGAAGAATCGTCGTCTTACCACTTCCCGACGCTCCCAAAAGCACAAGCGCTTCTCCTTCGGCCACATCGAACGAGATGTTTTCGAGCACACTTGTCTTGCCAAAACGCTTGCTGACGCCGATCACGCGCGCGGCAGCTTGCGCGACGTTGCTGGCCGGTCGAGATCTTTCCTGGTCCTCTAACAATTTTTGTTTGGCCTTCACCCCATTTGCCTCAGTCTACGTCAAGCCAGTCACGAGCAAAAAAAAGTACGCTGAAAATCAAAAACGAGAAGAGCGCAAGCACGATTGCAATTGCATTGGCGGCTTCGATTTGTCCCTCGTTGAATTTTGCAAATATATAGAGCGGTGCCGTCTGGGTCCTGCCGGCCAGATTTCCGGAGACGAGAATCGTAGATCCAAACTCGCCCACCGCGCGCGCAAAAGTCAACAGCGCACCGGAAACAATTGCCCCCCGCAGCGATGGCAGCGTGACATGCCAAAAGGTTTGCCAGCGTGTCGCCCCGATCGTTGCCGAGGCTTCTTCGAGAGATCGGCTCATAGTGTCGAACACAGGTTTTATGACGCCGAAAGCCAGTGGAAAGGTCACGAAGATGTTTGCCAGGATGATCGCCCCGGCCGTGAACATGACTTGAATACCATGGGGCGCTAACAAACGGCCTAGTGTGCCGTAAGGGCCCCAGAGAAGAAGTAGCGCAAAGCCCGCGACAGCGGTAGGGATAGCTGTCGGCAATGAGATCGTAACGATCAGGGCGTTGCGTCCCCAGAAGTTGTAACGCGACAGCACATACGCAGCAAACAGGCCGAAGAGCACATTAAACACGGTGGCCCAAAAACTTGTTGCCATTGAAAGTTCGAGCGCGAAAACCGCCTCAGGTGCCGTCAGAGCGCCCCAAAACTTATCCAAACCATTGCTCGTTCCAAAAATAAAAATTGAAGCCAACGGCAGGAATACAAGCGGCAACATCATGAGCATGAGCATGCCAATGCTCAAAGGTCGCGCGACGTCGAACCCGCGCACATGCCGCATTGTTGGGATAAGTGTGCTCACAGTTGTCGTAACACCAGTTTCGCTACCGGTTAGAGGTCTGTGACACTATTTCCGCCTCTGTACTTGATTACGAAAGACCTGCTCGATGACTTCGGGATAGGCCCTGTCCCAACCGCCAAAATAGTCAATCGTAAAAGGTATCTCAATATGGCCAAATCTCTTGTTAGCCTCGTTGAAGGCATCATTGGTTACAGAATAGAAATGAAACTTTACAAACGCTTGCTGTGCTTCATCGCTCCAAAGGTATTGGATAAATGCATCCACGATTGCGCGCTTCACTGCGGATACGTTTCGATCTATGACGACCGCCGGATGTTCGCTGAAGATAGTTCCCTTGGGCACAACAATTTCAACCGGCCCACCTGCATCCTTCATCAAGAGACCTTCCAACTCATAAGTGATTAGGGCGTCGCCAAAGCCAGTCTCGAATTGTGTGCGAGCTTCGCGCGCCGAACCGGGAGTGGAGATCACATTGTGCCAAATTGCCTGCAACGTCTGCAGTGCACGCGCGCGGTCAGGTTCGCCATTCTGTTTTTCTGATTTCACGAGTTCGGATCCGTAGATAGCCAGGATCGACCATTGCGCGCCGCCCGAGCTCACCGGATCGGGATGAATCACGCGCACGCCGGGCTTTGCCAAGTCGGCAAAATCCAGAATGCTTTTAGGATTCCCTTTTCTTACAAGAATAACGAAGGGTGTCTTGTTGACGATGCCCTTGTGAGGCAGCGCGTGCCAATCAGAAGTCACAAATCCGCCTTGTTTCAACCGTTGAGCATCGCGGTCGATTGAGAGAATCGCGATGTCAGCGTTAACACCCTGCAAAATCTGGTTGGTGATGGTTTCTGATCCGGCAAATGAGGAAGTGAACCGAACATCCTGATTCTGCTCCCGCTTCCACTTGGCGGCGAACCCCGGATAGATCGCCTTCTCAAGCGACTCCTTCAAGATCGAGAAGCCATAAAGAGTAATGTTAATCCCACCAGTTTCGGCGGGTGGTTTAGGGAGACAGCTACTCGCCAAGAGCGCAAGCATCAGACATGCAATACTCGAAAAGGTGGCTCTGTTAAGTGTAGTCTTCCTCAAGAGGACCAAAGACCTCCTCGTCACCTGGGTAGCTCAAAGCGCCGCCGAAGAAAAATTAGGATGCAGGGGTTGTCTTCCTCTATACCATATACTGGGTCGCTCTGGGAAGATTCCATCGGGCGGATCGCAGGTTCGAAGTCTGTCCCACCATCTAGGAGTGTCGCAAATTCGATGAGACGGGGAAAAGAAACCAGGTAAACGACATACAAAACGAGCCCGACTTTTCCCAGATGTAGTACTATGATCGAGCGGCCACGCTCCCCGAATCCTCGATGCCGCTAAGGATTTCAAGGCATGTGCAGTTCCCTCGCACGGAGAGCCACTACCTTATTGCTCGCCCAGTCGCTTCTCTGTTCAATCGTCTTCGGTCAACAACAATCCCGCGAAGAAAGTCGCCCGCGACGCGCGCAGGCTGAATGGCCACAGCCTCCTGCAGCCACTTCACCCTTACCAGCAACAATCATTATGCCAATGGTTGGCGCCGAACCGAACATCCGCGTCGCCCTCGTGACTGATGCCCGCTCCGCCACAATCTCGACCACGAGCCGGCTGATGAACGCCACAGGCGGAAGCACCACGTTGCTTGCGCTCGACACATCGCGAGTCCGAGTCGAACCGCACCTTCTGTCACCGTTGCCCACTAGCAATGAAGACACTTATCGCGTGATGGTGGCAGGCGCGGCCACCCGCGAGGAAGCAGAGGAAAACGCGAAAGAGATCAAGCGTGAGAGTGGTGAAGACTCTCAAGTCGCTTTCGACACGGAAACAAAAACCTGGGGTTTGATGGTTGGCGCAAAACGTCCTCGCGAAGAAGCGGAAGAGCTGCGTGCGCGTCTCGAGGTAGCGGGAATGGATGCCACCATCCCCGACTTTCGCAATGGATCAACTGTGTCGCAAGCTTCGTCGATCGTGTCAAACCAGAATGCCGCGACTGGTACTCCCATACCTTCCACCGGTAATAGCAGTATTCGGCTAACATCGCGCTCGAGCATACCCTCGCGGGAACTGATAGCTTTCTCACCTACTGCCGGACGGATCTTTAATTCCAGCGCACCCGTAGCATTCGCTTCCTATGATGAGAAGAATGCTCCAGTGCGTTTCAACGATCGTCCTTATCGCGGCCGGATCGAAGTCTTTACCAACTCGCGCGGAACGCTAACTGTCGTAAACGAGCTTGGTCTCGAAGACTATGTGCGAGGCGTTGTTGCTAACGAACTTTCGCCGGGTGGTTATCCTGCCCTTGAAGCACTGAAAGCCCAGGCAGTCGCCGCCCGCACCTATGCGCTCCGAAATCGCGGACAGTTTATGTCGCAGGGATTTGATGTTTTGCCCACTACAAGATCTCAGGTTTATCGAGGACTCACGTCCGAAAATCCGCTGTCGACGCGAGCCGTCGATGAGACGCGCGGACTCATAGCCACTTACAACGGCGAGCCGATAAATGCGCTTTACACTTCAACCTGCGGCGGACGCACTGAAGATGCTGAAAGCATATTCAATCAAGCTGTTCCTTACCTTCGCGGCCGCGAGTGTGCCGCTGAAGGTAAGGGTGCATTCACGTCATTTACCATTAAGACCACGCGCGAACCAGCGGATTTGCGCGACGATAGAAACGTACCCATAGCGCGCGATGTCGGTCTCCTGGCGGTGGAAAACTTTGGTTCGTTGCACCCAAAAGTTTCCGATTCCTGGCTAGCGGCGGATGCTCCTGTTGCTGAGGTGCAAAGCTGGCTTACGACTGTTGCGCGGCTCGCGCATCAAATAGCGCCAGCGGTCAGTGAAGGAGTAAATCGACCACCCGGCTTCGCAACAGCGTTGAATGCGGCAGTCTTTGGGGAAAGCCGTGCCAATACACTCCTCAACAATGCCGACGTTGACTACTTGTTGGCTGTGCGCGACGCGCAGGAAGTACCGGTCCAGAATCGTCCTGACCTCGCATTGCTTATCCGCGACGGGTACTTCTCGGTCTATCCGGATGCGACGCTACGGCCGCAGGAGCCTCTGTCACGCGCGCGCGTGCTGCACACGATTGCCCGCATCCTCGAAGCCCGTAACTTGCTGCAACTGCAGAAGGCAAATGCCCGACCCACAGCTGATGGAACTCTTATCCTTCGTTCGATGCGTGGGAAGGACCAGCCGATCAGGGTCAGTCCCGACGCATTTTTGTTTCGCCACATTGGTGAAAGTCCCTATGCAGTTCGCTCGGTTGTGCTTGTTGGCGGCGAACCGGTTATGTTTCATGTCGGTGGAACCGGACAGGTTGACTACCTGGAAGTTAAGCCCGCCCCGAATGGCGCTGCTGCCGATCGAATGTCTCCTTTTTCAAACTGGACCACTGGACTATCGGTACGCCAGGTTCAGGCCCGTCTTGCGCGCACGGCCCGAGGGATAGGATCTATTATGGATCTCCGCGTGGTCTCTCGCGGCTCTTCACGTCGAGTTACTGATCTGGAAGTTATCGGCACAAACGGCACTGCTCACGTTCGCGGCGGCCGTATTCGCTCGGCGCTTGGCCTACGGGAGCAGCTCTTCGTAATCGATCGCGAGTATGACGAGAATGGTCGCGTCAGCGAGTTTGTCTTTACAGGTCGCGGCTGGGGTCACGGCGTTGGCATGTGTCAGGTGGGTGCGTATGGACTCGCGAAACAGGGTTTTACTTACGAACAAATTCTTAAGGCTTACTACACGGGCATTGAGTTAACCAAGATGTATTGATTACTTCGGGACCGTTGTTTTCATACGATGTTGCTACTATACTGAGTCGTCGTTGTAACGAACAATACCTCACATAGGAGTTCATTGGAGTTGATGTTCATTGGAGTTTTCATTGGAGTTGATGTATGGCTGCTAAAATCGAGCCTCTCTTGACTGTCGCAGACCTCGACGCCTGTCCTGATGACAACAACCGCTATGAACTCATCGAAGGAGAACTTTTCGTGTCTCGCGCACCCGGAATTCCTCACCAACGCGTGCTTCACAATTTGCAAATTGGCCTTACTGAATATCTCCGCGATCATCCGATTGGTATTCTCGTGCCCGGCGCCGGCGCAGTATTCAGTGACTATGACGCAGTCATTCCTGATCTCGTGTTCGTCAGGAACGAGCGATGGAAGGAGGTTGTTGCAAACGACCGGTTCGTTGCCGCGCCGGATTTGGTAATTGAGATCGTCTCACAAGGCAAAGAGAACCGTGAACGTGATGTATCGGTGAAGCGCCAGCTCTACGGTAAATACCGAGTGGCAGAGTATTGGATTGTTGACCGGGAGAATCAATCGGTTGTGATGTTTCGTTTGCAGGGAAGAACTCTGGAGGAAGTCGCAATTTTGAAGGCCGAAAATGATATAGCCTCAATTGCGCTGCCTGGTTTGAAACTTAAAGTCAGCACTATTTTTAATGTCTAGCGGCCGGCGAGCCGGTTACCGATTCCCACCCCAACTCTTTTCACCCTCGCCGGACACGATCAGTGATGCGCTTCTCACGCAATCAAATCATCGGCGGGCTTCTGTTGCTTCTTCTCATCTGGGTTGTAATTCTTTTTCGCATGATATTCTCTCGCGCGTGAGCGCCGACCAAACACCGAATCCAGTAGTCGCCATCGTAGGTCCCACTGCTTCCGGGAAAAGCACGCTCGGAATTGAAGTGGCCCTCCGTCTCAACGGCGAAATAATTAACTGCGATTCCGTGCAGGTCTATCGTGGGATTGAGATCGCCACTGCCAAGGTTCCATTTGAGGAACGTAAAGGCATACCGCATCACCTCATTGATTTCGTATCACCCGAAATCAACTACACTGCCGGCGACTGGGCACGAGAGGCGCAGGCCAAAATTGAAGAGATTGAGCGTCGTGGCAAGGTTCCTCTGCTGGTCGGCGGCACCGGTTTTTATCTTCGTGCCTTGCGCCGGCCTTTTTTTCCCAGTCCGCAGACCGATGAATCGTTGCGCCAACGCCTAAATAAAATGCGAGAAAAGCGCGGTGCGGAGTACCTTCATAGACTTCTTCGCCGGCTTGATCCACTCAGTGCGCAGGAGCTCTACCCAAGGGACTGGCCACGAGTGCACCGCGCTATCGAGGTTCGGCTGCAAACAGGCCGGCCCATATCGACGCTAAAAGAGAAACGGGTGGAGCCACATGAAAGTACGCGCCGTCTTCACATACTGGCCCTGAACCCGCCTCGAGACGAACTCTATCGTCGTATCAACGAGCGCACGGAAGCCCATTTTGCCGCTGGCCTGGTGGACGAAGTGAAGCACCTCCTCACACGCGGCATACCTCCAGACTCAAACGCGCTCGGCGCTCACGGGTACCGCCGTGTTGTTGAGCACCTGCTCGGAAAGCGCGACCTCACAAGCGCTGTTGAACAGACCAAGTTGGACGTTCGCCACTACGCAAAGCGGCAATTGACATGGTTTCGCCATGAACCCGGTGTCCGGTGGTTCGAAGGATTTGGCGAGGAAAAGCGGCTTTTGCAGCCTGTTTTGGAAATCCTCGATCCTCAGGTTCGCGACAAATAATAAAGTTTCTATCACATCTCAACCTATCTCTTGTCAGCCCTTGGTCCCTGTTGTAATCTGATTGCAACCGCGCAATTCCAATTCTTTCCGGGTTTGATCATGTCCGACGGCAAACAGGCACCGCAAAACATTCAGGACGCATTTCTCAATACTGTCCGCCGGGAAAAGACCAGCGTGGTCGTTTATCTTCTGAATGGCGCCAAGTTAACTGGCCGGATCAGAAGCTTCGATAAGTTTTCAGTTCTTCTTGAATCCGGATCTCAGGAACAACTGATCTTCAAACACGCCATCTCTACCATTTCCCAATCCAGACGGGCCACCGGTGAACTTCACCAAAGTCAATCCGGCGCCGAGACCCACCCGAGAGACACTAGCAACGAGCTTGCAAGCTCGCCTGACGTTTGACATTCGTTTACACTCTCGCGGGCAAATTTCAGATTCAACAAAGAGGATACGTGGCGGGAACCTTTATTACCTTCGAAGGTATAGACGGCAGTGGTAAGTCTACTCAACTGCGCTTGCTCAGCGGCTTTTTGCGCATGAACTCGTGCGACGTTGTGTTGACACGCGAACCCGGCGGTACACCACTTGGTCTACGACTCAGATCAGTGTTGCTCGATGCTCAGGAGGAAGTTGACCCCCTTACTGAACTGCTTGTGTTCGCCGCCGATCGCGCACAGCACGTACGACGACTGCTTCGTCCAACTCTCGCGTCCGGGCGTGTAGTGTTATCGGATCGTTATGCGGACGCCACCGTAGCTTACCAGGGGGCCGGGCGCGGTTTTTCGCCTCAACTGATTTCTGAAATTGTCCAGCTTGCTACTGAGGGATTGGTACCCGATCTTACGTTGTTGTTCGACATCGGAGTGGCAGAATCTACTGGCCGGACCAGGCGACGTTCGACTGCCAGGAACATACGCGACCGTCTCGATACCGAAGACCGCGAGTTTCATGCTCGCGTGCGCCAAGCCTATCTGAGTATAGCCGCCGCCGAACCCGGGCGCGTAAAGGTTATCGATACGAGCGGCGCGGTTGAAGAGACACACGAGCGCGTGAAAGAGATTGTGGTACCGTTTCTAAAGGGCCGAGGCCATCGTTTGGCCGGTGCGCGAAGTTAAGTTAACTCAGAAGGGATCGCTGTCCAGGAATGTTGGATCAATTAACCGGCAACGCGCGAGTGAAGGAGGTGTTGAGACGGACGTTGAAATCTGGCCGCTTGCCGGGGGCGCTGCTGTTCGTCGGCGAAGAGGGCATCGGTAAGAAACTCTTCGCGTTGGAAATCGCCAGGGCCCTCAATTGCCGCATGTCTCGAGATTTTGAAGGTTGCGGAAGCTGTGCTTCGTGTGTCCGGATAGCAAAAATAAACTACCCAGCGAGCGCTGAATCGGAGGACTGGAAACAGATTATCTGGACGGACCATCCGGATGTCGGCCTGGTGGTAGCACCGAAGCGCGTCTTGCTTGTCAACCAGATGCGCCAGATTGAACGAGAGGCCAACTTCCGGCCATTTGAGGGCTCTGCCAGAATATTTCTTATAGATGAAGCCGATAAGCTCAACGACAGTTCGGCCAATGCGCTATTGAAGGTTCTCGAAGAGCCACCGCGCACTTCTCATCTCATTCTCATCACATCCAGACCGGCGGTACTACTACCGACAATCCGTTCGCGGTGCCAGATGATTCGCTTCTCACCCCTTTCAGCCGCAGACATCGAAAGGCATTTGACACAGAACAAAATTGCTGACAGCACTACGGCTCGCCTGCGCGCTCGAGCCGCAAATGGCAGTATTAGCCGTGCGATCGCAGGAGATATCACTACTTTCACTCGGCAGCGCAAGGCCATGCTCGCCGTGCTCAGCGCTCTTGTAGTTACCGATGACCGGGTTCAGCTTTTAAGGTCGGCAGAAGAATTGAACGAAGCGCAATACAAGGAAGAATTTGAAGCACGTCTAGACGTGCTGGAAACGCTCATACGGGATGCATGGATGTTGTCGCTTGAGGTTAAGCCCGGGCAGTTGGTCAACGAAGACCTGCTGCCTCAATTGGAAAAGATAAGCAAACAGCTTAATGCTGAGCGAGCCGCGCAATGGATATTGCAAATCGAAGACATGCGTGAGCAACTCATTGTGAACATCAATCGCAAGGTTGCCACGGATGCCCTATTCCTGGCGATGACCGGCGGTCCACCACTTAAGCGCTTCTTTCTTCCGTAAGTCACCGATCTATTTGATCGTTACAAGTTCAGGTTGGGCGACGGGCTTTGCAGCGGCGCCCTCCGCAAGCAGCTTTTCAGTTTCCATTACAAAAGCCTCGACGATATTTTCGCCGGCAACTTTTCGCATTGGCACTCCGTCTTTGAAGATCATGCCAACGCCGCGCCCAAATGTAATGCCGAGTTGTGAGTCGTGCGCCTCCCCGGGACCATTCACTGCACAGCCCATGATCGAGAGATGAAGCGGTTCTTCAATGTGGGCCAGGCGACGCTCGATCTCGGTTACGATACCGACAAAGTTATCAACATCGAGCCGGCCACACGTTGGGCAAGCCACAACGGTAACACCACGTGTGCGTAACCCGAGCGACTTGACGATCTCCCAGGCGACGCGGACTTCCTCTTGCGGCTCTGCGGCCAGCGAAACTCTAATCGTGTCTCCAATACCTTCGTGCAGGAGAATCCCCAGACCAATCGAAGATTTCACCGTGCCGCTAAAAGACGTGCCCGCTTCAGTTACACCGAGATGAAACGGATAATCAACTCTCTGGGCCAGCAGTCGGTAGGCCGATACAGTGCGCTGCACGTCTGAAGCCTTAAGTGAAATGATGATCTCGGTAAAATCCAGATCTTCCAGTATCTGAATATGCCGCATCGCCGACTCGACCATCGCTTCCGGAGTCGCCGTGCCATACTTCTTCAACAGGTCCTTCTCAAGCGAACCTCCGTTCACACCGATGCGAATCGGTACTTTCTGCGCTTGCGCGGCGCGGACAACTTCGCGGATACGTTCGTGTGCTCCTATATTGCCGGGGTTAAGACGAAGTTTATCGATGCCGGCTTCCAACGCCATCAAAGCGAGCTTGTAGTGGAAGTGAATATCGGCAACGAGCGGGACTTCGGGAACGCGTTTGCGGATCTCTTTCAAGGCCAGCGCGGCATCGTTGTCGGGAACAGCTAGACGGACAATCTCACAACCGGCGCGCACCATCTCTTCGATCTGGGCAACAGTCGCGTCAACGTCGGCCGTATCAGTCTTGGTCATCGACTGGATAACTACCGGAGCGCCGCCACCAATTTGGAAGTTTCTAACCTGAACTGGTTTTGACTTACGCATGTTATTTCCCCGGAGCGCTGGCCGCGGGCTTCTCCACACTTGAACGTCTGCTGAATGTCTTTATCACATCGTTTGTTATGACAAACACCATCAGCAGAAGCACCATAACAAAGCCGACCTGTTGGATGCGATCGCGCACGGCTGCTGACAACGAAAGTCCAATGACAGCAAGCACTCCTTCTATTAATAAGAGGAAGATCGCACCGCCATCGAGCACAGGAATCGGCAACAGGTTAAAGATTCCCAGATTAAGGCTTAGGAACCCAAGCATGCCAAAAAACCCATCCCACCCGAGTCGCTCAACAGATTTCTGCGCGGCCTGATAGATACCAATAGGTCCAGAAAGTGTATTGCTGACTGAACGCTTCCCTGCAAACACCTGACCGAGGGCCTTGCCTGTTAGTCGCAGAATTTGAAGGTTTGATTGATAAGCATAGACGGCGGCAGATCCCACGCCAGCATGATTAAGCGGAAACTGTTCTCCAATCTTTATTCCCAATAGCCCACCGGGCAGGCGTCGTGTACCTGACGTAATTTCTACCTGTCGACCGTCCCGTTCAACGGTCAGCTTGATCGGTTGCGCATCGTGATTGTGAATGTAATCAGTCACCTGTGCGGCGCTCTTAACCTCTTCGCCACCCACGGAAACGACTCGATCCCCGGGGCGAAGTCCTGCATCTGCCGCCGGGGAGCCCGGGGCAACATCTCCGATCACCACGGGCAAGCCTCCGTAATCTGGGACAAAATCGAGAAAGCCGGCTGTTTCACCATTCTCAGTGCGCACCGTAGGCTTGATAGTCAGTGCTACACGCTCGCCATTGCGATCGACTATGACCGGAAGCGGTTGACCGGGAGACAACAACGCATCACCGCTTATTACATCCCAACTCGGATTCTCTGTTCCGTTGAAAGAAATAAGTCGATCGCCAGGTTTCAACCCAGCTATGTCTGCCGCACCACCCTGCGTAACGTAATAAACAACGGGAGCGGGTGTTGCAGGCACTCCATAGATGAGTCCGCCCGCAAAAGGAATCGCGAGCGCCGTTAGGATGTTCATCACGGGACCTGCCAGGGCAACAAGGATTCGCTGCCACCGCGGACGCAGGTTAAACATCTCCTCAGGCGGGATGTCCGCCGCTCCAGCGCCCTCAAGGGGAGCATTCGACTCATCCCCACCAAGCTTCACGTAACCGCCCAGTGGAATGGCTGAAACTCGGTAGTCAGTCTGGCCCCATTTTCTGCCAAACAGGCGTGGACCAAAACCTACAGAAAATGTTTCAACTCGAATTTTGAAAAGTTTGGCAACAATGAAGTGCCCAAATTCGTGAAGAACAACAGCGGAACCAAGTATTAAGATAAACGCCAGCGGGTAAATTATATAACTCATTCAATCAGACTCTTTTCTTAACGTTTCTCACCCCAACAAATACCGATTAGGCTCGAGCAGCACGAATCCGGTTGCAAAAACGAGTTTACGCGTCGCGTTAGCTCGGCGTCAAACACTTCATCCGGCCACGATAGTTGTGGTTTTTTCAAGTTTTTGGATTTCGGAGATAGCCGCTAAGCGCGCCTGACGATCAGCTTCGAGGATGGTTTCGATCTCCAGGGCAGGTTGATTTGAATGACTGTTCATCACCGCATCGATTACCTGAGGTATTTCCGTCAGGCCTATGCGTTCTTCGATAAATGCACCAACCGCTTCTTCGTTTGCCGCGTTCATTGCTGCGGGAAGAGTGCCTCCCTCGTTGAGCGCACGATAAGCAAGGCCAATGCAAGGGAAACGATCGAGATCGGGTGCCTCAAAATGCAGGGCAGAAAGAGCGGCCAAATCCAGTGGCGGCAATTCGCACGCATATCGCTGAGGATAAGTCAGTGCATATTGAATCGCGTGGCGCATATCGGTGATTCCCATCTGGGCGATTACCGAGCCGTCGACCATCTCGATCATCGAATGCACCACGGATTCCGGATGGACCAGGATGCCGATCTCGTCCGGCCCAAAACCAAATAGCCAGTGGGCCTCGATCACCTCCAGACCTTTATTCATAAGCGTAGCGGAATCGATCGTAATCTTCGCACCCATGTTCCATGTCGGGTGCCGCATGGCCTCCGCGACGGTAGCTTCCTTAATTTCAGCTTTGGTCTTAGTGCGAAAAGGTCCACCCGAGGCCGTCAGCACGATGCGCCGCACTTCGTTCCGCTTCTCCCCGCGCAGACACTGGTGCAAAGCATTGTGCTCGGAATCGACCGGCAATAGTTCCGCACCCGATTTCCTCGCGGCGCGCGTCATGAGTTCACCAGCCATCACAAGCGTTTCTTTGTTTGCCAGCGCAACACGTTTGCCCGCTTGCAATGCCCGTAGAGTTGGCACAAACCCGACGGCGCCGACGGTAGCAGAAACGACGCAATTCGCTTGCGGATGTGTCGCAACCTCCACCAATCCAGCTTCACCAATAACTATGCGGGGCAAGTCGACGTTGCGTTCAAAGAGTCGGGCGCGCAACTCGTGTGCTGCAACCTCTGTTTCAACAGAGACGACCTCCGGCAAGTGTACGGCTATCTGATCCGCAAGCTTCTCCACATTGAGACCGGCCGCAAGAGCAACCACGTGAAATCGATTGTCGCCTAGCGACTCGATGACACGAAGAGTATTGCAACCGATTGAACCAGTCGAACCGAGTATCGCAACACCTTTAGGATTCATATCAAGGCCTATATCGATCAAGCAATCAGGGGGGAATAATGCGTTGGGAGCTATCAGTTCATGTTGTTAGTGATTGAAGTAAAGACGTCCAAAATAGTAGATGAGCGGCGCATTGAAGAGCAAGCTATCGAGTCGATCAAGCACACCTCCATGTCCGGGTAGTAACTTAGCTGCGTCCTTCGCTCCGGCGCTGCGTTTGAGAGCGCTCTCTGTCAAATCGCCTAGAATCCCCACGACAGTCATTACAAAGGCGAGCGGAAGTGCCAACTTAAGTGGCAGTTCGCGAAAGAACCAGAAGTGCGCGAGCGCAGCCATTGCGAGGGCGACAAGCAGGCCACCAACTACGCCTTCCCATGTCTTACCTGGACTGATTGCCGGCGCAAGCTTGTGCTTGCCGAGTGCCCTTCCCGTGTAATAGGCCCCGGCGTCTGCCCCCATGATGACCAGAAAAAAGAAAGACAGGAGATGAGCCGATAACCTCTGATTGAATCCGGCGCGTAAAGCTACCAGATGAGCCCCGAGCAATACTACGTAGAGCACGCCGAGAATTGTTGCTCCCGCGGAAGCGATCATTTTGTCGAAAGGCGCGCCTCGCAAAGTGACGCTGATGAGGGTACCGGCAGTCAGAACGATCAAGATGATCTGGACCATGATGAGGAAGTCGACTAGTTGTCCTGGAGCATTGAAATAGAACGCGGTGAATAGAGCGGCTGCGCCAAGATAGCCCGCGGCTATGTCTGGTTTCAGATCGCGTCGCTTTGCCAGGAGATAGAACTCGTAAAGTCCGAGCATCATAGCTGCCGCTGCCAGCAGGATAAATAGCAACTGCAACCAGGAGATCAAGATGGAGGCGATCAGGAAGGGCAGGACGGCTACGGCCGTGATCACGCGAGCGAGTCCGGAGTCTTTGGTTTTTGGTCTTGGATTGATGATGTTTACTCGATCTCAGATCACTTCGCGACCACGAGCTTCAAACCACCAAAACGTCTGTCTCGCCCCTGATAATCGACTACCGCCTCGAGCAAATGTAGTCGACGAAAATCGGGCCAGAGCGTTTCGGTCACATGAATCTCGCTGTATGCGCTTTGCCAGAGAAGAAAATTCGAGATACGCAACTCACCGCTGGTGCGTACGAGCAAATCCAACTCCGGCAAGTTACGAGTGTAGATCTCATTCGCGATCCGCTCTTCAGTTATTTCGTCGGGTGGGTTTCCTTCGTCCATCAACCGCCTGACTGCCGCGCGGCAAGCATCGACTATTTCGGCCCGGCCACCGTAGTTCAAAGCGACGGTCAATACCATTCCTTTGTTTGTCGCGGTTCGTTCGGTAGCCCTGGCAATCTCGCGACGTACATTCTCAGCAAGAGCGCCCGTGCGGCCAATCGTCTGAAATTTAATATTTTGCCGGTCGATCTCATCCAGTTCAAGCCGAAGATAACGACGCAGCATGCGCATCAGCGCATCAACCTCATAACGAGGCCGCTTCCAGTTCTCTGTGGAAAAAGCGTAGAGCGTAAGTGCCTGCAGCCCGAGGCGCGCGCCGGTGTCAACAGCAGCCCGTACGGCCTCGACACCAGCGCGGTGTCCGGCAATACGTGGTTGCCCGCGCTGGGCTGCCCAACGTCCATTGCCATCCATAATAATGGCAACATGACGGGGCAAACGGTCCCACGAGATCGTCGCAAGGAGCGTTTCCTCCCGTGTTCCCTTTTTAACTATATCGGCAAAATCAGAGAGCATTTATTGAGATCCATCGCCAGACGGCCCAAGCTTCCCGGTGGTGTGGGTATTCTTGTCGTTGCAAACATCGCTGTCAATGGACGACGTCATTCGTAACGCACGGACAGAAGCGTGAGACCACAGGCCGGCGCAGTTGTCATCAACAACGAACGTTTACCCTCCTCGATTCCCTGCCTGACAGTCTGGTTATCGATTTCTTCACGGCCGACTGCAAGCAGCGTCCCCGCAATCGCACGAACCATATAACGCAGAAAGCCGTCCGCGCTTACGGTGATTTCGACAATGTTGGCTCGTGCGCGCCCATCTTTGCGTTCTGTAATGTCAATGTCAGTAATAGTGCGAGTGCGGTCTTCAACGTCCGCTTGCACGGCAGAAAATGCCGTCCACTCGTGTCGGCCAAGAAACAATTCAGCTGCGCTCTTCATGTGTTCGAGATTAAGCAGCCTAGCTTCGTGCAGGGCGTAGCGCGACCAGAACGGTGAGATTACCGGGCCATTGACGATTCGGTAGACATATTTCTTTCCGAGCGCCGAATAGCGTGCGTGAAAATCATCTGTAACAGTTTGCGCCTCAAGCACTCGAAGATCTTTGCCGACATTACCATTAATTGCTGCTCGCAGTTTTTCTCCATCTATCTCGCGCTTGATCGTGACGTTTGCCACTTGACCCTCGGCATGCACGCCTGCGTCAGTCCTTCCTGAGCCGTTGACCGTCACCGCCTGACCTTCAATCAAAGAAAGTGCTCTCGTTAACTCCCCCTGCACGGTTCTCAGGTCACCCTGCATCTGCCATCCATGAAAGTCTGTGCCGTCGTACTGGATGGTTAGTTTGAAGTTCATGCTGGAAGGGGTCTTCGGTTTTTGGTCTTGGGTCTTCGAGACATTGTGTGCTTTGTGCTTTGTGCTTTGTGCTTTGTGCTTTGTGCTTGGTGCTTGGTGCTTGGTGCTTGTACTTTGTGCCTTTCCTGCTCCTGCTCCTGCCTCCGCCTTCTGCCTACTGCTTTCTGCTACCTGGTTTGATCGCTTGATCGCCTCGCTTGCACAGTTCGCACAACGAAGGCTCAACTGAGGGCACAGACAGCGTGGCCAGGGCGGTTCGTGGTACGCCGACCTCGGCAACGCCGGAGGAGCGATCGATTATTGATGCAGCACCAACCACAGTAGCGCCGGCGCGCCGCAGAGCCGCAATTGTTTCACGCGTCGAACCACCCGTGGTAATCACGTCTTCTACCACAAGCGTCTTTTCACCGGGCGAAACCGTGAATCCGCGGCGCAAAGTCATTTCCCCATCCTGGCGCTCTGTCCAAATAAATTTCGCTCCCAGCGCCCGGGCTACTTCGTGGCCAATCACAATGCCACCCATTGCCGGCGAAGCGACCAGTTGAATGTGTTGCGCAGAATAACTTTCAGCAATGGCGCGCGCTATCTGTTCTGCCTCGGAAGGAAATTGCAGCACCAAGGCACACTGCAAGTACGCCGTGCTATGCAAGCCACTGGAAAGTATGAAATGGCCTTCGAGCAAAGCCCCTGTTGTTTTGAATTTCTCGATTACTTGTTCTGCTCTCAATCTTCTCACCTCGATAAACCAGCAGGCGTGCTACAATCGCTGCCCGCATGCAGACCTTTTCCAATCTAGTTTCAGACTCAAGCCTGGTTCAGGAAACAATCGACCTCTTAATCGATGCCGGCGGTCGCGCTGCTGCGAGCGAGATCGTCGATGCAGTCTTCAAACTTTCTCACATAGACGACGAATTGGCTGGATTGCTGGTTGCCGATCTGATCAAGAACGACCGTCGTTTCAAGCTTGTCGAGAACAACACACTAGAATTGCAACAAGACGACTGGCAATCACGTCTGCTGAAGGAATTGGATTTCGTCGTTGTCGATGTGGAGGCCACCGGAGCCAAAACACCGCCCAACCGTCTGATCGAACTCGGTGCTTATCGTATTCGCGAAGGCCGCATCGTTGATAAGTTTCTGTCTCTCGTCAACCCGGAGATTCCCATTCCGAGATTCGTGATGGCGCTCACAGGTATTACAAACGAGATGGTCAAAACTGCACCGGTCTTTGCCGACATCGCACCGCGCTGGCTCGATTTTGTCAGCGAATCAGTCCTGGTCGCCCACAATGCGCCCTTCGATACCAGTTTCCTTAACCACGAAATCTCTCGTGTTTACCCGGGCCACCGTATGGTTAATCCTCATCTTTGCACTGTCAGGTTATCGCGCCGCGCCTTGCCGGAGTTAACTAATCACCGACTCGACACTATTGCCAGCCACTTCTCAATCCCAATCATCAGCCGTCACCGGGCCGGTAGCGATGCCCTCGCAACCGCCGAACTATTCTTATTGTTGCTTTCCAGACTTGAAACAGAACATGGGATAACAGATCTGGCTGCTGCACGAAACTTTCAGTTTACCGAAACCAAAGAAAACGAGAAGGCTCAACCGGTGCTGCCACCACTGCCCTTAATTTCCGGTCTCTAACGTATGCTTGATGGCCGACTCCGCTAGAGCTCCGACGGCGCTGTCCCGTTGACGAATCTGGGATCTCCGCTTCAGGATGCTGCGTACTATCACTCCCAGCGAAATCAAGATTATCAACCCACCTCCAATCCACGGATAGTACCTAGCCAGAATCACCTTAGCTTCGGCCCCATAACGGACTGCGAAGTAACCTTCCAGCAGGAAGCGGAAAGCACGACCGGCAATTACAGCGATCATGAATCGCGAGATGCTGAAGCGAAACACTCCTGCCGTAATCACAAATAACTTGAACGGAAACGGCGGCGGCAACAATGTCGCAATCAGCACGGACAGCATATCGTACCGATCAATGAGATCTTTTACGCGCTTCTGTTTTGCTGGAGAGAACTTGGTCAGAGCTCGAGCGCCTGCCCGTCTGGATATGTAATACAAAATCCCGCACCCGATAGCCGACCCGGAAGTCGCCATGAAAGCATAGAGCAACATCCAGCGCGGATGTGTGGTTGACAGAAGGAGCATCAGCGCATCGGCACTGCTCGGCAGCGGCACAAACGTCGAATCGAGCAATGCAACGGTGAACAGACCAAACGCTCCGAAGGTAAGGAGATACTCCGAAACACGCGTGAGCCCTTTTGTTATTCCATGAATAAATGATTTCAATCAGCGGTCCTTTCTCGTGTCAGGGAACTCGTTGAAGCCTGCAACGTTCCTTCCCACCGGAGGAATTACATTTTTGCGCCAATTGATAAGCAAATATATCAGTATGACCACCAGCAGCACCGCAGCTCCGATACTGAGAACCACCAGCCCATTATCTTTGAAAAACAGCAGTACCCTCCTACCGTAGAATACCGCCAGAATACCTTCAACGTAGTATCGGAACGACCGTGCCAGCATCACTGTCAACAAAAACTTCCAACGCGGATACTCCAACGTACCTGCCGTGGCAACAAAGATCTTGAAAGGCAACGGCGGGGGCAGTATGGCAGGAACCGCTATAGCCAGGAAACCGAAGCGCGCATAAGCCGTTTCCACTCTTTTGATGCTTTCTACACTGAAGCGCCTGCGGAGCACGGCTTGCCCGCCCCGTCGCATAATAGAATAGAGAACGGAACAACCGATAACCGATCCGGCAGCAGCAAACAGCGGAAAGTAGAATGCGGCACTGGGATGCTTGAAGCATCGTCCCACGACCAGGTAGTCGTTGATTTCGGGTAGCGACAAAAGCGACGAATCAAGGGCCCCTATGACCAACATCGCCGGAATGGCCAGGTATACCGGCAGACCCAGCACATATCGCTCGAGTAGTCGACCAAAGGCTGTTAACCAATCAAACATGGAGAATGATTCCTGGCGAGTGTGAACGGAAAATAGCCTGTGCCTCGCTCTCCCTCAGCAGCTGAATTCATTCCAATCAAAACACAATCTCCTGCCGAAGTCATAATGTCGATTACGATCAATTGGAAAGGTGTAGACAGCAACAGTGCCGTATTTGCAATCGGACCTGGTCCTCAACCGTAAAGCTCGTGATGGGTTAGGTTCTTATTTGGCGGGAGCAAATATCGAAGGCGTGTCATAAGTTACGCCGAGGGTCACGCCAGAGTTGTGAGTAAAGCTTGTCAACCCTTTGATACCGGCGAAGTCGAAGCGAAGTCCGGAAGCTTTGATCTGCATTCCCAAACGCGCCTCTCCCTGCGATTCGGTGCCCAGCGGGCCATTGCCAGGCCGTGTGTTGGCGCGGCCATTAATTTCTCCTGCCAGGCTGAACTGTTTGTTGAGTCGAAAGACGCCGGCCAATCCGTAGGTCAGCACGTCGTTCTGTGAAAACAGCTGAGTGGGTGCCGTGAGGATGGCGATTCCCAGGTTGCCGAAAGTATTAAAGCGGCCATCTCGGCCAAACTTCTTTCCCACCAATACCGAGCCATATGCATTTGTCTGGTTTAGCCCAATCCCTCGCGCCTGATTCGAATTGGGTAGTTGCACGCCAAAGCGAAAGCCGACCGATGGCGCATGCCTGGTTTCGTTGCGCAGTTTGAACTTGGCCCAAAGCGTGAAGTCACCAGTATCGTTTGTAGAATTTGCGCCCGGCGCCAGTGAAAGCGGAATAGCTGACGTTCCTCTCGAATTAATGTCGACGAAGTTTTGCGCTACACCTTCTATTTGAAACTCAACATTTGGCCCCATACCAAAGTTTACGCCGATGACACCAACGCGTGTTAGATCGCCCTTGATTCCGGAGACAGGAAATTTTGCGCCTTGAAGGAAATCGATGCCCGCTTCAATCCTCATTGTGCCGGGAGGAATGATATCCACGTCCTCGGTTAAGAGAGGTCGCTGTTGAGCTCGCGCCATCAGACTCAGGCTGAGCACAAAGGCAAAAGCGACAAGGAATTTACGTGCTCGTTTTAAAAGAGAAGTCATAGCGTGACGTTGGACCTTACGATTGCGGATTGTAATGTCCACGCACGCAAACCGTCAACGACATCTGCGGGGTGAGTAGTGTCCTAGTTTGAGATTGTTTTAGCGCATTCTCTGTGTTCTCCGAGCCTCCGTGGTGGCAAAAGCCAGAAAACCATTTCACCACGGAGGCACGGAAAACACGGAGAAGTCCGTAGGACGTGAAACTACGACACTACCTGCACGGGAGAGCTAAAGGTTCGTCGTTCGACTGCGTTTCACTCGCTAGAAGTGACATTCTTGAGTTCATTAAACCAAAGCAGGTTACGGAAGAGACTCAGCTTTGAAAGAGTCAAAAAACCTCAAGCACTTTTCCGTGATGGCGGGACTGTCTTCCGATTTTGGAAAAATGCACTGCAGGATGTACACGCGCCTTCCGACATCGTAGTACCTGGAGCGCACCAGGAATTCCGAATCGTCAGGTGCTTTCGCAAGGAGTTTCAATGCCCGGCCGGATGAACTTCCCAGGCTAATGCTTTCGTCGCCGAGTAAGGTGGCACGCATCGAACTCAGCACACCTTCGCGGGCCTTATCGAATGAGAAAGTCATGGACGTGGCGTAATCGAAATACTCAATCATGAAGGCGCCGTTCCCATCAGGTGATGCGGCCAGTTGCTGCGGAATCTTCTCACCCGTCGAGGCAATTGTTTCCTGCGTACTGAGCTTTGGCTCATGTGGTACCGCTACGTTATAACGTCCTTCTGCCGAAGTATACCTAATCCACTCGCCGCTGCTTTGAGCTGCGATCGTGAGGGCTGAAGCGATCAGCAGAATAAATGCGGTTATTGCTTTTCTCATTAAGGAATCTCCTATTGAATCTTGAGAGCGATCTAAGGGGTGAGTGGGACAGAAGAAGTATCGGCGATGTTTCGTTCAAGAACTGAGTTATTTCCAGAGGCTGTGTTTAGGCAAGAGATGAGACTTGGGAATTACCAGGGCCTCTAATTGCACCGGGCGCGCCACCGTTAAGCAGTTTACCGCAAGCCGGCGAATGGCTTCAATAGAATACTGTGTTCTATAGACGGTTGCGGGGTTTCGTCATGCTAATATCTAGCGCTTTCACGACAAATCAGACCAAATGAGGTTTTCCAGAATGAAGCTAGCCGCAATTCTAACAACCCTCGTGTTTCTGTTTTCAGTTCCCCACGCGCTATTAAAGGTCCACGCTCAACAGACCGGCAACGAGGAAGCGAACACGAAGCCGGTACAGGTTGTTGGTCTGCGCGACAAAGTCACTGTTCGCCGAGACGAACGCGGCATTCCTTACATCGAAGCGAAAAATGATGAGGACCTCTATTTCGCACAAGGATACATCACTGCGAGCGATCGCCTCTGGCAAATGGATCTTTTTCGTCGCACAGCACGGGGAGAATTGGCGGAGGTGCTTGGCGCTGGCCCGAACAATGTGGCTCTCGAGCAAGACAAGCAACATCGCCTTATTGGCTTCGCTCATGAAGCCGACGCCGAAGCGGCGCAGACCTCGCCTCAGTCACGAACTCTGCTGGAGGCATATGCAAAAGGAGTCAACGCTTATATCGAGTCGCTCGACGCTAAGTCTTTACCTCCGGAGTTTCAGATACTTCAGTACAAGCCTCGCCCATGGACACCGTCAGACTCGTTAATCATCGTCAAGATATTTTTTGAAGCGCTCTCCAATACTTGGCGACTGGATCTGATGCGCGAAGCGCTTGCCGTTGTGCCTGCAGAAAAACGCGCTGCGTTGCTGCCTGAGATATCGCCGATCGATGTTTTGGTCGTTGGCAAAGATACGACGCCGACAAAATCGTCTTCTGTGAATTCGTCAGTCCCGACTTCATTTTCCCGAGAAACGCTTCTGGCTCTGGCAAGAAATGAGAGCGTCAGTAGTGCAGCCCTCGCGCGCATCGGATTCTATTCCGAAGCACTTGCTGCCAGCAATAATTGGGTTGTGAGTGGCAAACACACGGTTTCCGGTAAACCGCTGCTGGCAAATGATCCGCATCTCGCTCCAACGGCTCCGTCCATCTGGTACATGGTCCAACTCAACGCACCGGGCTTGCGAGTGGCGGGCGTTACGGCCCCTGGACTGCCCGGTATAATAATCGGTCACAACGATCACATCGCATGGGGTTTCACTAACGTCGGACCAGATGTGCAGGATCTCTATCTTGAGAAATTTGACCCAAACAACGCAAAACGATACCTGGCTCCGTCTGGATGGCTCGATGCCGACATTCGCCATGAAGAGATCAAGGTCCGTAAGAGCTTTGCTGATTCGACTACCGATACTGTGTCTCTCGACGTCACCGTGACCCGCCATGGGCCTATCGTTTTTGAAAAGGAAGGTAAGCGCTACGCACTGCGTTGGACCGCACTCGATCCAAAGTTGAACAATCCAGACCTCACCTATTTGCTGGATCGCGCTCGCAATTGGAACGAGTTCAATAAGGCTCTCGAGATCTTTACCGCGCCCACTCAGAATATTGTCTACGCAGATGTCGAGGGTCATATCGGTTATCACGCCGCGGGAGTTGTTCCGGTGAGAAAATCGGGTGATGGCAGTGTGCCGTATGACGGGTCCACTGATGCCGGCGACTGGGTTAGCTACATCCCCGTTTCTAAACTACCGCAAGTTTACGATCCCCCGACAGGAATCATAGTCACTGCCAATCAACGTATAGTAGGCACCGACTATCCATACTTTCTGACACATTCGTGGGCTCAACCGTATCGCGCGCGACGTATATTCGATCTCCTAAACCAGACACCGAAATTGACTGCTGAAGACTTTCGTCATATTCAGGGCGACGTCTATTCAATCGCCGCAGCTCTCTTCGCGCGGCAAAGCGTGCTGCTACTGCGCTCTCAGGCGTCAACGGCTGACGAGAAACTGCACGCCGCAATTGATGCCTTTGAAAAGTGGGACGGCCGGTTAAACGCCGACTCGCGTGTGGCACCCGTGCTGGCACAAATGCGGATTGCTTTTCGCTCGAGAATTCTGACCGCGGCATTGGGCGACGATTTAGTCAAGAACTACCAATGGAGCGACTTCGATACGACTCTCGATCGGATCATCACGGAACAGCCAAAAGATTGGTTGCCAAAAGAATTTCCCAGTTATGCCGCTCTACTCCGAGCCTGCTATGACGATGCAATAAAGGTTTTGACGAGAACATTGGGATCCGATGAAGCAAAGTGGAGCTGGGGTGAAATGGTCAAGGCACGTTTTCCGCACCCGCTGGCCGGCGCTCCGTTGATCGGTCTGCAATTTACGATTCAACCGTTTCCACAAAACGGCACGGGCGGACTAGCGGGCGCTACGGTCAACGTCGGTTCGTCGGTTTCAATGCGAATGATCGCGGATCCTTCAGACTGGGACAAGACCCAACACGGCATTACGCTTGGTGAGTCGGGCCTGCCCTCGAGTCCACATTGGAAAGATCAACTTGAAGACTGGCGTGCGGTCACACCGCGCGGTTTTCCCTTTAGTGAGGCTGCGGTGACAAAGGCAGTGAAAGAGACCTTAGTGCTTGAACCGCGAAGTAGGTAAGGATGAAGGCGGAAGGATGAGGGATGAAGAATCCTGCGTCCGCGTGGCGAGTCTTCTGCGCGATCGAAATCTCCGAAGATGTGCGCGGTCGCCTGGCGGACCACATTCAACTCCTGCGTCAAACGGTTCCAAACGTCAATGCAAGTTGGTGCCGCCGAGAAAACATTCACCTAACATTAAAGTTCTTCGGTGATGTGGAAAGGAACCTGACGGGAAACCTTTCGGCAGCGGCGGCTCGCGTTGCTCGGGAGTTTAGGCCTTTTGAGATCCGCGTTGCAGGAACCGGCGCCTTTCCCAAACAAGCTCTGCCGCGAGTCTTGTGGGTTGGTATAGAAGATCCTTACCGTAACCTTGCAAGATTGCAAGAGCGGTTCGAAAATGAATGCTCCAAGGAGGGGTTTCCGAAAGAGACGCGCCCGTTTCGGCCACATCTCACACTCGCTAGAATTCGCAAACCGCGAGGCTCTCGCACGCTCGGCGAACTTCACAAAGCGATTGGGTTTGTAGCATCCGAAGTTTTGATTCCTGAGTTGTTGTTGATGCGCAGCGAACTGAGCAGCGAAGGTTCGAAATATACGGTGATCTCGCAGCATCGGTTCAGCCTGTTCGATAGAGCTTAGAAAATCCGTGGGCCAGGAAGGCGGAAATCATTGGTCATATATCATAATGACCAATGATTTCCGCTTTACCTACCTGAGAAGAAGTTACTAAGTGGCAGTGATGTTACCTTCCCAGTTCGCGCGGTCTCGGTGGTTGAGGATTCTCTTCTCCGCTCTTTTCGCCAGTTTGCGACAGCACTTCTTTTATTGCTCCCACGCTCGCTAGCATTGCTGACGTTTCCACGGGCATGAATATCACTTTAGAGTTGTTTGTCCGCGTCATGTCCCGCAAACTTTCGATGTAGCGGGTAGTGATCAGATACTGGGCCGGATTACCGTGCTCGCACATAGCATCGGCGACGCGTGTGATCGCTTCAGCTTCAGCCTCCGCATTTCGAAGTCGCGCCTGGGCCGCACCTTCAGCAGCGAGGATGGCCGATTGCTTTTCGCCTTCAGCGCGCGTGACAGCCGCTTGCTTCTCACCTTCCGCCCGCGTGATTGCCGCTTGCCGATCACCTTCTGCCTGCAACACAAGTGCGCGCCGATTACGCTCGGCGGTCATCTGCTTCTCCATCGTGATGCGCACGTCTTCCGGCGGATTGATGTTCTTCACATCGACGCGTGTAACCTTCACTCCCCATTTGTCGGTAGCTTCATCGAGAATAATGCGCAGCTTGGCATTTATCTGATCGCGCTGAGAAAGAGTATGGTCGAGATCCATGTCGCCCATTACCGCACGCATGCCGGTAATCGTTAACTGGACGATACCGCCGACGAGATCGTTCATTTCATAGACGGCCTTCACCGGATCGGTGATCTGCCAGTAGACAACTGAGTCAACGTGAATCGTCACGTTGTCGCGTGTGATGACGGGCTGTGGCGGGAGGTCGATATATTGTTCGCGCAAATCGATGGACGTCAGGCCAGGACGAGTATTGGTCCAGAAAACTGCCCGCGGTCTGTCAAGAAAGGGGACGAGAAGATTCAACCCACTGTTCGCAACTTTATCGAATCGGCCCAAGCGTTCAACCAGCATAACCGTTGCCTGGGGCACTATTCTGATAGTCTTGATTCCAATAACCAACAGCACTATCGCGATGAAACCAAAGAAGAGAAACGCAAGAGCTGAAGTAACGGGATCCATAGTCGACTCCTGTCAAAGCGCGAGTAAACTGCGAGCGAACTATATCGGATCGGAACGGGTCGCTACAAATTAACCAGAGCTTTGGGAGTGTCGTAATTTGAAAGCTCGTTCCTCCGGTCGTGCTCGCTCCAGCGCTGTGAATGGTCTGGTCAAGTTAAGACACTACCAGCGCCGGCATTTGCCATCCACCTAATGCTTCTTCCACAACCGACGCCGCAGCCAAAACAATTTCTTCCGCCGCTGGCCTCCCGACGATTTGCACGCCGATTGGTAAACCTTCTTTTGAGTTGCCAGCCGCAACAGTCACTACAGGCAAGTCGAAAACACTAAACGCCTGGGCATAACTGAAGGCTCGAAACGTGCTCATGGTGCGACCTGCAGCCGTCACCTTCTCGGTGTCGTGTTTAAATGCCGGTGTCGCTCCGACAGGAGCAATGATCAGCGGCGTCGTCTCCAACCATTGAAGCAGTTCGGTTCGCAGTCGATCGCGCTCCATCCAGACCGCAATATATTCGTCGAGTGTTTGTGGAACACCCTGGTCGGCGGTAGCAAGACGCCGGCTCACAAAGTCGCCTGCCTCTTGTTCGCGACCCGCATAGACCGCCCGCAATTGCACGACAGACGCACGCGAGAACAACTTCAGCCACAGATCATGGCCCAGTTCAACGTGGGGCGGACAATGCTCCTCTATGACCATTCCGGCTTCAGCTAATACCCTCGCGGCCGCCTCCACCGCACTTCGGGTCTCTTCCGTAACCGGCGCAACTCCGTCGTCTGCATACCAGGCAACACGCGAGCCTTTGACGCGAGTAAGTGTTTCGGAGAACGATGATGAAGAGCGTTCGTTAGTCAGGACGGCATAAAGTGTTTGCAGGTCCTCAACGCGTCGCGCCATTGGTCCAATCACTGCCCCGAGCGAATAGGGACCGGTGCTGGGCGGAAACTGATGTTCACCAGGAATCCGACCCGTAGTCGATTTCAGACCAGCGATGCCGCAGAAGTGCGCGGGGATTCTAATTGAACCCGCAAGATCGCTGCCGAGTCCGGCGGGCGACATGCAGCTCGCAATCGCGGCTGCTTCTCCCCCACTTGATCCTCCAGATGTTCGAGACAAATCGTAAGGATTGTTTGTGCGGCCGAAAACCGGGTTGTCGGCCGTGTAGTCCATGGCCATCTCGGCCGCATTGGTCTTTCCGAGGATGATTGCGCCCGCAGCCTTCAGTCGGGCCACGGCTGGAGCATCTCGTTCAGGAACAAACGACGCGCGAATTGCCGAGCCACTGGTAGTTCTGAGGCCGGCGGTTTCAAGGGTGTCCTTGATTGTAATTGGTACGCCGTGAAGGGCACCCAGACTCTTGCCACTCATCACACGAGCTTCAGCCTCTTTTGCTTTAGCCATTAGATCCGGCGCTAGAGTCACAATCGCATTCAACGTCGGATTCAGCTTCTGGATCTGCCGCAGGTAAGCTTCGGCAACCTCGACAGGCGAAGTTCTGCGGGTTCGGATCAGTCCTGCAAGTTTAGTTAGTGACTCTACAATTAGTTCCGTCATAATTATGTAGACTGTAGTTTCCAAATTCCGTGCCAATTCAGCAAGTTCTTATGTAGTTGCTACCGGTTGGTTTCGAACCCTACTTGAATCCGAGCAGCCCCTCTTTTGTGACTTTCGCTTTATCAACAAGCTCTTCACTGGGACCGCGGGCGGCTCGCCCGCAGTGAGCGCGCAGCGCGAAGGAACCGCTGAAGTTAAGCACCTTGCGAGATCATCGCACCTTGCGGCGCTCGTTGCGGGCGAGCCGCCCGCGGTCCCAGTAAAGAGCTCGAGTGGTAAAGCGAAAGACCGCGCTATTAAAGTACATCTCAAGAATCACGACAAACAAACCATCTTTCAAACTATCTATCAATCTTAAAGTTTAGTCGTGTCCTAATTTGAGATTGTCTTAGTGCTTCTCAATGTTCTCCGTGCCTCAGTGGTGGTAAAAGCGCCGAAAGCATTTCACCACGGAGACACCGAGAACACTGAGAAGCCCATCGGACGTGAACTAAAGACACTATCTTTCGTTTCACTGTTTTGCTTTTCGCTCACTTCTCAATATAATTTACTTGCTCTGTTAAAACTCAATTACAACCTGCCTAAACTAAGTCGACTGGTCTCGATGTTAAAACTTAGCGGCAAAGGAGTGCATTCTTGGCTATTCGTTTGAGCAAGACCTTCGTCTTGCGCAAGCTGCATCAGCTTTCCGGCATTGTTCCGCTCGGACTCTTTCTCTTAGAACACTTCTACACCAACTCCAAGGCCCTCAGCATTCAAACCGGGCCCGCGGATTTTAATAACGCCGTAAGAGATCTGCAGTCGATTCCCTACATTGTTTTTGTAGAGATATGCGGCATCTTTATACCGCTCATCTATCACGCCGTCTACGGTCTGGTGATTACCGCAGAAGCACGCCCCAACAATCTGGCTTACCCGTATCCACGCAACTGGTTTTATCTCGTGCAGCGGATCACCGGCGTGATTCTCTTCTTTTTTATCACTTTTCATGTGCTTAATTTTAGATTCGGACTCATTCCCAAACTCAACACCCTGTCAGTCGCTACACATCCCGATCAGGCGTTCTCAATCGTGCGGGGGGAATTTCTGAATCCGGCAATCTTCATAATCTATCTGATAGGAATCACGGCGACTGTCTGGCACCTGGCAAACGGCATCTGGCTCTTTCTGGTTGACTGGGGTATCACCGTCGGCGAGCGCGCGCAGCGGCTTACCGGGTACGCGTGTATAGCTTTCGGAATCGTGCTCTTGTTGGTTGGCATTAACGCTGCCGTGGGCTTTATACATTCCGGCGGATTGTTGGGAGGCATCCTTTAAATCAATGGCAAGTAACGGATTGAAGATCGCGATTGTCGGTGGTGGCCTTGCTGGGCTGGCTGCGGCAATGAAAATCGCGGAGGCGGGTCATGCGGTTGATCTCTTCTCCGTGGTTCCGGTGAAACGTTCACACTCCGTTTGTGCGCAGGGCGGTATTAACGGCGCAGTCAACACTAAAGGCGAGGGCGATTCCACCTGGGAACATTTCGACGACACGGTCTATGGTGGCGACTTCCTGGCCAATCAGCCTCCGGCAAAAGCCATGTGCGAAATGGCGCCCGCGATCATTTATCTCTTCGATCGAATGGGTGTTCCCTTCTCCCGAACAAACGAAGGCCTGCTTGATTTTCGTCGCTTTGGTGGCACCAAGCACCACCGCACGGCGTTCGCCGGTGCTTCTACTGGACAACAGTTGCTCTATGCGCTCGACGAACAGGTGCGCCGCCAGGAAGTATCCGGCAGCGTAAGGAAGTTTGAGCACTGGGAGATGATGTCGTTAGTGCTGGACGACCATCAGGTCTGTCGCGGGCTTATCGCCATGAACTTGCAGACTCTTGAGCTGAAGTCATTTCCTGCCGACGCGGTGATCATGGCTACCGGTGGGCCAGGATTGATCTTTGGCAAGTCGACCAACTCGATGGTCTGCACCGGAAGCGCAGTTTCCGCCTGCTATCAACAGGGTGCGAAGTATGCCAATGGCGAGTTCATCCAGGTTCACCCGACATCGATTCCCGGTGAAGACAAGTTGAGATTGATGTCTGAATCAGCTCGAGGTGAAGGTGGACGCGTTTGGGTGCCGCGGAAAAAGGGTGACACGAGAGCGCCCTCTTCGATTCCCGAGAACGAACGGTGGTACTTCCTCGAAGAAAAGTATCCTGCTTATGGCAACCTCGTTCCGCGCGACATTGCCACACGAGAGATTTTTCAAGTGTGCATTGACGGCTACGGTGTCGGCGGCGAAAACCAGGTATATCTCGACCTCACGCACATTCCCGCGGAAACACTCGATCGCAAGCTCGGCGCCATTCTCGAAATTTACGAGATGTTCGTCGGCGACGATCCGCACCATGTACCGATGCGCATTTTTCCAGGCGTCCACTATTCAATGGGTGGCCTGTGGGTTGACTATGATCAACGCACGAATATTCCCGGCCTGCTCGCGGCAGGTGAATGTGATTATTCAATTCACGGCGCAAACCGGCTGGGGGCTAACTCGCTCGTCAGCTGTGTCTATGGGGGCTTCATCGCTGCCCCCGCAGCAATCGAATATGCCCAGAACGTGGAGAGAAACGGGGCTGACGGATCGCGTATCTACGATCAGGAATTGAAACACCAGCAGGAGATCAATGATGCCTTGATCAAGCAAAGCGGAAAAGAGAACCAGTATGTCTTGCATCAGGAGATGGGTAAGGCGATGACTGACAACGTCACCGTTGTCCGCTACAACGACAAACTGAAAGCCACGGATAACAAGCTGCTGGAACTAATGGATCGCTACAAACGGATCTCGATCAACGATTCTAACTTGTGGGCTACGATGGCCCTGCCGCACGCGCGCCACCTGGACAACATGCTTGAGTTGGCCCGCGTAATCACACTTGGCGCGTTAAACCGAAATGAGTCGCGCGGCGCACATTACAAACCGGATTTTCCCAATCGCGATGACGAGAACTTCTTGAAGACGACGATTGGCGAGTTTTCCGGTGAGGGGCCGGTGCTTTCCTACGAGCCGGTTGACGTTTCGTTAATCAAACCTCGCAAGCGCGACTACGCACATGCGAAAAAAGAGACCGCGAAAGTTTGAGACTTTAACCAGGCCAGTGGCTCAAATTATGACTGTACAGACAACATCCTCGAAGACAGTTTCGACAAAGACGGTCGAGATTCACATACGCCGTCGCGCCAACCCCGACTCCCCTCAGTATTGGGAACAGTTTGAGATTCCTTATCGACCCAATCTCAACATCATTTCCTGTTTGATGGAGATTCAAAAGAACCCCATTAATAAAGCAGGCAACGCGACGACACCTCCGGTCTGGCAAATGAATTGTCTGGAGCAGGTTTGTGGTATCTGCACGATGGTCATCAACGGACGCGCGCGCCAGTCGTGCTCAGCACTAGTCGACAATTTCGAACAGCCCATAAAACTCGAGCCGATGGCGAAGTTTCCCAATATCCGGGATCTCGTGGTTGATCGTTCACCGATGTTCGATCATCTGCAACGCGTGCACGCCTGGATTGAATTAGACGGAACTCACGATCTGGGACCTGGTCCCCGTATGGCTCAGAGTGAAGTGCAGGAGCGCTACGCTTATTCTCGTTGCATGACTTGTGGTTGCTGTCTTGAAGCCTGTCCCCAGTACGATGAGGACCATTACATTGGACCCCAGGCTATTGCGCAAGTCCGACTCTTCAACATGCATCCCACCGGTAAGATGACGCGTGATGAACGACTTGAAGGCATCATGGGCGACGACGGCATCACGAATTGTGGCAACGCGCAAAACTGCATCAAAGCCTGCCCAATGGGCATTCCCTTAACACGAGCCATCTATGAAGAGAATCGAGAAACTGTTGTTCACGGTCTCTTTGGCTGGCTCAAGGATTAATGCTTCCCAATCAATGCTGCTTTCCGGCCTCGGGCCACGGACCCCGCGCGATGGCGTTGTGCGGCGGTGGTCTTGCTTGTGGCAATAGGGGCAGCGTCGTTTTTCCAGGCTAGGTCGCAAGCGACCAACGCAAGAAGAGCGGCCCACTCAGCCGACCCTAGCGCGGCAAGCAGAACAGGCCTCAAAGGAACGGAAAGATCATGTTGTCAGTACCGCCTCGCGGTAGAGACTGTGTGAAAAGTCAGTCGAGTGAGGAAGGACACCAACATGATCGCCACCCAATACAGTACCGCGAGCGAAGCGACCGGATGCCGGCACTCGATAATCACAAGAACTCTTAAAACGCTGGTTGAGTGCCGGCATCCGGTCGCTTC
>Ga0070708_100000155_pt1 | contig 48000 bp, 65 predicted proteins | sample KBSK5503metaG_FD_65469 | JGI IMG/M metagenome (GOLD analysis project Ga0070708, IMG submission 65469) | Corn, switchgrass and miscanthus rhizosphere microbial communities from Kellogg Biological Station, Michigan, USA - KBS K5-50-3 metaG | ecosystem: Host-associated > Plants > Roots >... | reverse complement strand
AGAGAACAGACTGCAAGCAGTCCGGCATAGTGGCCCGCAATTGAGAGTCAGCAATCATCACGCAACAAGTTTAAGCTCACGACAAGATCGCTCAAGCTCGGAAGCATAGATCAATTCCGCGTCAACGTCCGAAAGCAGCGCTTGAGCGCTGGCTGAGGGTTGAACGTCGTTAAGAAGCATCAAGCCGCTTTGCGCCTGGCGCAAGCTGGCGATCTTCGCGTCAATCTCTTTTCTTAGAGTCAGGTTCTTTCTGCGGTCAATTAAGAAGTACATGGCAAGGTTAACTTTCTGCAATACGGTTAAGCACTCAATAGAAAGATCGTGTCTGTATGCAAGCAGGGTTTAGTAACGGGTTGCTCTGAGCTTGAAACCTCAGAACGCCATTTCGATTATCTTACCGGCCACGCGATCAAGCTGTGTGCGTTGATCGGCGAACGGGATAGTCTGACTGTGGCGAGTCATGCCTTGAGCGAATCCCCACACGGTACGCGGATCGCCGTCCTGCGCGGGCATACAGGCTTCGTAACTGGCATCAAGCGCTTTCCGCGAAACGTTCAGCGCACGCTTGCCGAAGAGCTTGTCAAGCACCTCTTCTTTAGTGTCGCCGATCTTGATCGTCATCGCAGACTTGATCTTTGCCTCAACGTCACTGGCTGACTCTTCCGCATACTTCTTGATCTGCGCGGCGTATGTCGCCCAACGTCGCCTTGCATCCCCAATGTGTCTAACCTTGATCTCCATCACTTCGGATGCACCCCAAATGATGTGATTGCCGCACATTTCGCGGTACAGGAACCGCGTGAGCTTGAGCGCACTTGCGCCAACTTCGGAGTTTTCGATAATCACTCCGCGTTGCAATCCAAGATCGTTTCCAGGTTCGGCGACACGTGCTTGCTGGTTGCGCAAGAACGCAAACATATCGTGATCGCTCGCGTAGAGCGCTGGCATATCATCGATCACGCGAATGTCTGGCTTCGCTGGTTCCCAACCTAAGCTCTGCAAACCGATCAAGCGCTCCGCGATCTCGTAATTCCAAATGCGCGAGTACTTCTCTGAAGTAATGGCCCGCACAAGCAGTGATCCGTTGTGATGGATCAAAAGCTTGGCGTTATCATCCGCCTGGCCGTTAATGTCTGCGCGTGCTTTCAAACCGTGGTTAAGGTTCTGCACTGCTAAGGTTGGCGGAAGCTGGCGCAAGTAGGATGCCGGTGCGTCCACTCTTGCGGCAAGCTGGCCGAATGCCCAATGCGTCAACGCCGCTGGCTGTCCTGAACGGCCAACCAGTAAGACATCTTCACCTTGTGCTTCAGTCCGAAGAGTCGAGTAAGGAACCGTTGATTGAGCGGCAACTACAGCATAAGCTTTCGTCGCATCGTGTAACGCTTCCAGAGAATCGAATCTTTCATCCGCTGGCCGTTTGGCCCACTGTCTGTGTGCTTTGAATAACTCCATGATCTTTCACTTTCTGCTTACTACGCGAGCAATCCCGCGTGTAGAGCTTGAGCTTGCGATCAGCACACGATCTTTCTACTGAATGCTAACCGTATTGCGCAACGCCCGATCCTACTGGCAAGGGCCAACTAGATCAAATTCTCGCGTTGCTTGCTATCAATGATCTGTTGAGTGGGGAACCTACCAGGCTTTACAATAAAGACCACTCTAGCCGTGTCTAATCACACGCGGCGAAATATCGTGCAGACATTCCGCCGTCTGAGATTAGCGAACTAGAAACCTCTTGCCTGGCGAACCTTCGCCATGATGAAAAGAACCGGAATTAAAACCAGGCATTCGATCATCGCTGTAAATGCTAACGTTTGGATTATCACTTGGTTGATCTCACTTTCTACCGGCGTTCGCCGACAAGAAGACTCTAGCAAAGTAAACGGCCAATGTCAACCACTTGCCAGACTAAAAACGATCTTTTTTTTTACGATCCGCCGATAGTGACAAAGACCGTCACTTTATGCCGTGATTATTCAACTTTTCCAGTGTTGAATGATCGCCAGATAGGATGCACTTGCAGCCAGAGAACCGCTACCAGAGAAAGCCGGAAAAGGGTAGGCAACCAGTCAGGCAAGCTCTGAAAAACCGTTTCTAGGGCCAGGAAACGCGAAGTTTTTAGCCTGGTTGACGGATTTTAGCGGTTTATGATAGCCTTAACCTCAATTCGCTGATAGCGTTGCGAATGATCAAGGGATTGAATCATGAGCGCAGAGATCAAGCAACCGAACAAAGGATCGGATAATCCGCTAAGGTTTACGCCGCGTCAAGGTTCCGGTGTCAAACGAGAACGGAATAGACAAGGCGGATTTAAGCGCGCAATACGCTTAACTGAGCAAGTTGAGTCCGAAATACTGTTACAACTGCGCAGAGGATCGCACTTAGAAACTGCTTTCGCACTTGCTAGAATCCCTGGTCAAACATACCGTGCCTGGTTGAGTCAAGCAAGAGAATCACTTGATAAGGTACAGCGCGGCGAGTACATAACTGAACGTCGCAAAAAGCTTATCAGATTCCTTGCGAAAGTAGAACAAGCACAAGCTCAGGCAGAGCAACGATTGATCATGAGTGTGCAAGATGCCGCGAATTCGGGCCAATGGCAAGCAGCGGTCGCACTTTTAGAACGGCGACATCCTGAGAAGTGGGCCAAGCAACAAGCTGGTGACATCAATGTTAACGTTGCAGTTGGCTTCGGTTATGTAGAGATCGTGCCATCCGAGCAACGATCCGTCAATCAGCTACCAGGATCGCCGGTGCCTGAATCAAGGCAACTAGAGCAAGGCGATCCGTCAACCGACACACCTCAAGAGTGATATACCATATCTTGTGCTTTCCTATCTGTGAAACAAGCCTAAAATCATCAACCCTTTAGAATCAACAGTTTACAAGGAATAGTGCGTCTGATAATCGCCATTATGGAAGATTATGACACACGGCGTGTCATCTGTGAAACGTACCAGGTAAGCAGATCGCCGGTTAGCAGATCGTGGCCCTGGTTGACGGATCGCCGCTCGCAACGTCAACCAGGAACCGGATCGCATGATGACGGCATGATCAAGCGATCCGCAGCGCGACCACACCCCACCCGCTCTTTTCGCTGATCGCACCCTGTACCGGCGAATATGGCGAGTCACGAAGCCTCAGTCCACTTTCGCCAATTTAACACTGTTGTACGTTCCTTCCCCTATCACGAGAGAAACTATATAGGGCAACACTAGCGTTTTTAGTGTTGCCTGTGATATCATTTTTTCGTACTACAATACTACATTGAAGATTTATTGAGTATTTATGCAAATTACCCACAAAGAGGGTACTACTTCGACTAAGCAACCACGAGTCTAAGTTGTGGGCAACGTTTGATTTACGCTCTTAGGCCATGTAGTCTTTCTCGTGCGATAAGGGACTACCGGAGCCTGGCTGTGGAATCTCAGTGCTATTAACCTTTTCAGTCGGCGAAAGGAAGGCCAGTAGTGGATATCGATCTTTCAGTTGTCAAACTAGAGCGCAACACGCGCTATGCTCACATAGGCGCTGATGGCAAGCACTTTCAATCAATCCCTCTTAACTTGATTGTTAGTGAGCTTGATACAGCGATCTCGGTGTCCGGCATCAATGATCCAAGTGTCTTTCTTACGGCGCTCTATCAGATAGTCGCTCACCAGACATATCATGTTGATGTTGATGAGAAATCAGGCATGGCTTATTCGAGTATATCTCGCGCATTGGAGCAAGGTGCGGGGAATCCACGTATTGACAGCCTGGAAAACATTCTCAATGGAGTTGGTGCAAGCCTGGCTGTGTGTAAGATCAGTGAGCGTGAAGATGATATACCTCATGAAGAGCTACAACGCGCTTGCTTCTTTCAACAAGAGGTGAAGCATAATCGCTGGCCGGTTAGAGAAACAATTGCCACACTATTTCAATTCGGCTTGCAGTTTAGAATCTTCTCGTTTGAGGATGTCAAGAAGAACAACATCATCGAACATCGCGTGAACATCACATCAATGGAAACGAGTAGTGATGATTTGAAAGGATTGAACAAAGCGGTTGCTGATATTACATCACTTCTGCTTGTGTTCAATGTTTCATTCTCTTACGAGTTGAGCATTCGACCGCCGATAGCCGAAGCAAAATAACAAACCAGCCTATTGCATTCTTTTCTGGACTGTGCTATAAGCTCCGGCTGCGCAGTGCGGTGTCTTCAGCGCTTCTCAATCATGAAATTCAGATGGCTCACGGCGAGTTGGTTTGCGAATCTGATCGTTCAACCGATCTTACTCAAGCTTGATCTAGTCAAGCGTGACATTATCGCAGCGATCAAAGCGTTGCCAGGTGGCGGTGAGATTGACAAGCGCTCCAAGACGTTACCGCTCATCTTTGTTCATGTTTCGGATATCCGATTAACTTTGAAGGGAGTGATCACTAACATGCAGTTGACCGATACACAGGAATTTGATTTTGAGTTTGGTAAGCCGCTTGACAAGAAGGGCGCTCCGGCGTCGGTTCAAGATGGTTCAGTGTCGTTGTCTGTCTCTGACAGCAACGGAACCATTGTGCCGAATCCTGATAATCCATTCGCCGGTACGTTCAAGGCGGACAAGCCTACCGCTGATCCAACAGCACCAGGTACAATCGTCATCGTTGCGGATGCCGATCTCGGTGATGGCGTTGAGAACATTCAAGGCGTCATTCCGGTGGTGGTGACTGGCGGCAAAGCCTTTGGCTTCGGGGAACCAACAATCGGCACAGTGCGCGAGCAAGCGTAATCCGATTTCACCTGTTCCTTGCCTTACATCACAAGCCAGGCGTGAGCGCTCAATCAAACTCGCGCCTGGTCTTGTGGCAACAAAGATCAAAGAGATGAAGAAAGGAAAGCCAACTCGCAAGATTAGTAGAGCACAGCGCACGGCGTTGGCTGAAGGCCGCAAGCATCCGAATGCGCAACGGTTGACTCAACAGATGATGAAAGGAAAGCAGCATGGCGGGAGTAAGTAAGGTTCCACGCTCGCTTGTTGGATCACTGGTCGAAGCGTTAATTGAGTTTGACGCTAAACAGGCGTTGAAATACTTGAGTGATCGGCTGGTTGTGAAAGCAACCCGCAAGACTTATCGCCGTGATGGTAAGCGAATTGATAATCGTGACTCAAGCATTTCAATCTCACTGAAGATAGGCGCACCAAATTACATTGAACGACAGTTCATTAAGAAGTGTAAGAAGGCTGGTGTGCCGTTTCCTGTCAAGAAGATTCAGTTTAAGTTTCCGTCAAAGAAAGGTAAGAAGAAGCGATGAGTAAACTTGTAGCGCGGATCGCACTTGCATTTGTGATCACGGCTGGTATCATCTTCTCTCAAGCGGCTTGCAATCAGAAGCAACTCGATCAAGCAACGAAAGCATCTGGCACGATTGCAAAGTACACCGGAACTGTGATCGTAACGGTTAGCACACTCTGGACAACTGGCGTCATCAAAGATATCAAGGTGAAAGATTTGATTGCGCAGAAGTTGAAAGACTTCTCGATCAGCGGTCGAGATTTCAATGATCTGATCATCGCGTATTCTAAGCAGTACGGAACCGGCGACGTGCCTACAAGCGTTTGGCGCGACATCATCGATCATTTTGATGAGTTGTCGAAAGTGTTTCTCGATCTCTTGACGCAGATTCCAAAGCTCGCGGGATTGCAAGACTCGAAAGCCTTTAAGTTCATCAGCGCGGCGGTTGTCACACTCGCTAACCTGTTCCTGAATGTCGGCGGTCTGCAAAAGAAAGTGTTGAAGATGCTGATGCCGAACTATACTGAGGTTGCCAACCGTTTGCGGTGCATCAAAGATTCGATTGACGATGTTCCCCAGGCAATGCAGCTATACGACGCGGAAGCAGCGTAACGACTATCGGAGTGCGGTTATCATAGGAAGCTCGTTGAGCCGATTACGACGAGAACGATCTGCTTGAAGTGGCTAACGGCTGGCTGTGACAAGTTAAGTTGATGATCGTGCTCCGAGAATTTTTGAGGAAGGATAATTGAATCATGGATTGGAAGAAACTAGCGGAAGAGGTGATCCCTGTTGCCGCAGCGATGACCGGCAATGCGAGCGTTGATTCAGCCGCGAAGATATTGGTGGACGCGGTTGATGCTCATTTGACTAACCAGGCTGCAACGAGTGGTAAGACACGCGATGAGTTGCTGCAAGGGTACAAGTCACAGTGGGAAAAGAACATTTCTGACGCTGACAAGTTACTGCGAGAGGGACATTGATCGTGGTGCCGTGATCCTGCGGTGAGGTAACATGCCATCGCTTATCCTGGTCGATAGGCAGCCTGAGTGATGGTCTTGCTGTTCGGGATCACGGTGCTTGCCTAATTTTATAACGGCCTTATACGGCGGAAGGTAGGTGATCACCTTGAAACGATTTGCAATGTTGGGATTGATCGCAATCATGCTTTGCTTTGCGGCTAGTTCCACGGCGCTAGCTCGTGCTGCGCCGGAAAAGAACAAACGAGTTGTCGTTGTCACTCAGGCGGTGAATGTGTGCGGAAGCTTCGTGCTGAGCGTACACAATACGCCGGTGGTACTCAATGACAATTTCTTGATTAGTCAAAGGCTGACGGCCAACGTGCGCTACAATGAACAGTTCAGGCGCGAAAGCTCTACGATACGGGATGACGGCGACGGCACTACTTACCGGCGATCCGGCCCTGGCATCGTGTTACGTCTTTGACTGTATCACAACGCATGGTAAATGCGCGTCTTCGATAAGTAAGGGAAAAGGATGAGAGCGGCTAGATGTGACTGGCCGCTCTTGTCTTATTTGATGAATGGTTCCATTAGCTCAACCTTCTGTCTACGATCAAACCGTCAAGCCGTTACGCGAGTACACGGCTGATGGTGGTCTGAAACTTAACTTTCATGCTGGACAGTTGAAAGCTTGGAATAGTGAAGCGCGATTTATCGCGGTGATCTCAGGCACACAGGCGGGTAAGACATCTTTTGCACCTCATTGGCTGTTGCGAGAAATACATCTACGCGGAACCGGCGATTATCTTTATGTTGCCTCAACCTTCACACTGCTTGATAAGAAAGCTCTTCCTGAATTTCGAGAAGTCTTTGAATCTAGAGGTAAGTTAGGCAAGTATTATTCAGGGACAAAAAAGTTTGTCTTCTCTGATGCCGGAATGAAGTATATTCACGGCGCTGATGCTTATGATCCTCTAAAGCCTACCACTGTATTCTTTGGTCACGCGAATAATGCTGAGTCGTTGGAGTCAGCAACCGCTAAGGCTGCGGTTTGTGACGAAGCGGGCCAGGAAGATTTCAAACTTGAGTCCTGGCAAGCTGTGTTGCGTCGTTTGTCGATTCATCAGGGCCGTGCTCTTATTCCTACCACTCCGTATAATTGGGGTTGGTTGAAGACTGAAGTTTTTGATCGTTGGAAAGATGGTGATAAGGATTATGATGTAATCAACTTTGCTTCTGATATGAATCCGCTGTTTCCTAAAGCGGAAATGGCACGAGCAAAGCGAACGTTACCAAGATGGAAGTATGAGATGTTCTATCTTGGATTGTTTACACGGCCAGCCGGACTCATTTATGATTGCTTTGATTCTGAGTATGCTTCGTCATTCATTGCTAACGATGGAAATCTAATCAAACCGTTTCCTATTCCTGAAAATTGGCCTAGAGTGATCGGTATTGACTTTGGCGGGATCAATACGGCTGCACTCAAGTTTGCTCTTCATCCGACACAACCGTTTTTTGTGTGTTATGAAGAATATTATCCGCGCATTCATCGATCATCGGCGGAACACGCTTGTTATATCATGGAGCATGAGCCGACTGTCACTGTTGACTGGCGCACGTCGAAAGCCAGGCCGGTGCCAACGTTGACATATCGGAAATCTTTGTATACTATCGTCGCCGGTGCGCTGAATGAACGCCAGTGGCGAACTGAAATATCATCGTCCGGTTTAGAAGTGCATCCTACCTTGCTGAAAGAAGTTGAGCTTGGCATTGATCGCGTCTACAGTCAGGTGCAACAACGCTGGTTCAAACTCTTTTCTACTTGCCGATATTCTTTATCTGAGTTTGGGAGCTATTCGCGTGAAGTTGATCCCGAAGGCAATCCGATTCCTGCAACGATTGTCAATAAGGCAAAGTATCATTGTCTTGATGCTGCGCGTTATGCTGTAAGCTCAATTGGTGATCCGAATAGAGTAGCAGACTGGACAGAAGATGATATCCGAGTGCTGCATCCTGATGTTGATGCAGAGTTAGAAGAGTTGCTTGAACAATTCGATGATGACGTGAATCTTGACTCTCCGCGTATAAAAAGATTAATTGAACGTCGCAATGCTCTGATGTACCGGCCACATCGCGGAATGCCACGGATCATTGATGTCGAACCGGAGATGTAAACGAAATGGGATTGCACTTAGGCAAGCTTCCTTTGACAACAGAGTGGCAACCGTACACTCCAAGTATAATGTGCAAGTCTGTGGAGTTGACTGGTACTAAAGGCTGGTCATGGTGTACAAGCATTGAATCTGGCGCTATTCGTGCTGTTGGTGCGTTGGTAAGAGAACCTATCATACAGAACAGTCGCAATATAGCTCAAGGGGAAACGTTACTCTTTTTCAAGGGAGATGAAGAAGGTGAAATTTACGAAAAATGCACGTACTAAGCTAACACTTGTAGTGTTGTGCTTACTCGCACTTGTCGGCTACGTTCTAGCCGTGTCACCACAACAGAACGTCTCTGGTGGTGGATCGGTGTCAATTGTTCAAGGCGGCAATACAGCCGTTGTTTCTGGTGCCGGTGCTTTGAAGGTTGATCCATCGGCAGTTACACAGCCGGTTAGCGGAATCTTCTGGCAAGCTACGCAACCTATTAGTGGAACTGTCACGGTGAATGCTTTACCGGCTGGCTCTAACAATATTGGTAAAGTAAACGCTCTACCGCTTGATGGCTGTGGTGGAACTAACTACGATTCAGGATTGCTTACTCTACCAACTGCTTCAATATCGGTTACAGTTACAAACACATGCGTCTATGCAGTTGGCTTGATGAATATCACAAGCTCAGCGCAGACGTGTACAATCACTGATGGTCAAGGTACGCCGGTGACGGTTGTTTCCAGCTATCAGATTCCGGCAAATTCAACTGCTCGGTTTGTGTTTGATGGCGTGAAGTTTCTTACCGGAGTGAAATGGAGTTGTACTAACGCAACTTCTGTGACTGGATATGTTCGCGGAACGCAATAAGCTCTGGCAAAAGCGTCTTGCAGCGTTTGTTGTTTTAGCTTTTCTAGTTAGCGTTGCTGCGACACCTCAGATGAATGTATCTGGTGTGTTGCCTGTTACTTTTGGCAATGCGACTGGAAAGACAAATGTGCTCAAGACTGGAACGCTTGTATCAACGGCCACTACCGCTGATCAAGTGTTGCTGACTTATACTGTCACTACGGGAAAGACTTTTTATCTCTCTTACTTTGATTACACTGCGCGATTGGCAACTTACGCAGCAACCGCAACAAACTTTGGAAATTGCTCACTTGAAAGTCCGGCTGGTACAAAATTACATACATCAATGGTTGCTCATGCCGGTAGTCCAACTTTGACACAAGAGGCTATGACTGAGCCTATGTCAATTGCATCCGGTGTAGTTGTGCGGTTAGTCTGCACTCCAAGCGCTACAACATCATTTACTTGGATCGGAAATTTCGGTGGTTATGAAAGGTAGCGATCCTACAATGAGTGAGTTTTCAGAAAAGTATCAACTTGATATTGATGATCTTGAGATTGCCAGATCACTTCATCGTGTTGTGCGAGCAATGCATGATGGTGAGTGTCCTAAGTGTCATGCGTTGTTTGAAAGTCGCAGTATGCGCTTACCACGTAACATCCATGATAACCCTCTTAGATTTGATCTCATTTGTCCTGGTTGTCAGTTTACGGTTACAGCAAAAGAACAAGATGATGTGATCAAGCAGTTCGCTCCGGTGATGGAGCGCAATCTTGAAGTCTTTGAGCTTTGGCGATCTGAAAGATGAGCGTTTCTATTCTCACTAAAGTTGAGCGAACGCCGAAGTTTCCTGGCGAGTGGGTACGCATGACGAATGAGACATCAGAAGTGTATCCGATTGTGATTTGCTGTCCTGAGTGTACCAGGCTTTCGTCTGTCTCTACACAGAAGCACAAGATAACTTTTCATCATGACGACACGTTCTCTTTAGAACCGTCGTACGTTTGCCCGTTTCCACCTTGCACCTGGCATGTTTGGATTAAGCATGGAGTGTGTACAAAATGACATTTGATCCTAACATCGAGCATAGAGCACATCTTGTTAATCCCCTGGCATTGATTTCTAAAATCTTTGCGCCTAGTTCAATTGAAAGTCTCAGGCCCGCTTCCATTACGCCAATTGATCGGCGAAGAGTATACTTACTGCTTGAAGCTTATTACTATAATACAATCTACAATCGTGAGATATGGCAAGGTTCTTTGGATTATGTTAACCGTGAGCTTGGCGAAGCAGCGGCCCGCGATCTTTCTGGCTTATTCAATCCTATTGAGCGCGGAACAGAACTGTACGCACAAAACATCTTCGCTGGCAACTTCGGCGACGAAATCTTTCTTGCTGATTCTGTGGGAACTAAGAACAAGCCACGTAAGTTGAATGAAAAGATCATCGATCCACTTGAACAGATTTGGGAGTGGTCAAACTTCAATTCAGGTGAAAAAGAACGCTTTCCGCGTTTGGGATCGATGCTTGGTACAGTTGGCATTCGCGTTGTTGCGAAAGTAGGTAAAGACTGGCCGAATGATTCAGTTGATGAGCGTCTTGTCTATATTCAATTTGAGCATCCTTCAATCATTGAAGATTACTCAAAGAATGAACAGCAAGATATTACTCAAGTTTTGACTACTCATCGAGTGGTTGAGGGTGATATCCAGATCAATGATCCTGAAACCTCACGCTCAATTGAAGTTTATAAAACGTTGATGAATGAGAAAGTTTTTGAGACTTACAAGAACGATCAGCCTTACGATGAGGTGGTTGATGCAGTAGACGGCGAGTTTGCTAGTTGTCCGAACATTCTTGGCACTGTTCCCTATGTGCTCGCATTCCATCGCAAGCTTGAAGGCAATTGGGGTGCCTGGTGGTTTATGGGATCAGAGAATCCTATTGATAGATTGAATTCTCTCATTGCGCATATCAATCGGCAAATCATTCGTCATGTTAGAGTGAAGTGGTTGGTTAGTTCTAAAGGGAATCCACCAAGAGAAGTCAATTTCAGTGATACTTCAGTATTGTTCATTAAGCTAATGCCTGAACAACAATCAAATGATACGCATATTGAAGCGTTGGTGTCGAATCTTAAACTTGATGATGCGATCAAGCAAGCAACAACGATCATGAGTGAGTTACGTGATCGGATGCCAGAGCTTAAAGCTACTGATGGTGATTTTCTCTCTAATACTACCGGCCAGACGATTGCGCAGCTTCGTACTCCGGCTGTAGATCGATTGAAGGTTGCCAGGGCAAATTATGAATCAGCTTTGATCAAGGCTCAGAAGATGGCTTTGGCTTATGGCATTCTTCTTGGTCTTTGGGATGTAGGAAGTGGTAAAGGTGATATTGAATCAGTGCAAAGGGCGATTAAAGAGAAGTTGTTTGATCATAAATTCAATGAGCGTGACTATCTTACTGTTACCAAGTCTGAAGCTCTGCAAAATCAACTGTTAGAGTTGCAGATTGAATCTGAACGACAGGTGAGCGGTTCTCTTGCTTCCGGTAACGGCGGCAAGCCTGTAGTTAATAGTGCAGCCGGTCAAGGATCGTTGAATCAGCTTCCAGGATCAAACAATCCAGCAAGAACTGATGTGACACCAGCACCTAGACAACCAAGAACAGGCAATGTCAATTCTAATGTAGATTGATGGTAAGAAAAAATTGAATGGCTGATGATACGAGTAAAAAGCATGATCGTGAGATTGATGCTCTTATCACGGCTGGTTTAGTTGCTCTGCGTAAAGCATTTGGCATCTTACTAATTCTTAAACTTCTGCAACTCACCTTTCGACAAACCATTCTTGATGAAGATAGGCAAAGAGCACTCGCAATTTTACAATCAGAGCTTTCAGAGCGAACAGCGATTGATGGTTCAATCTATCGTGTGATTGCTGAGTCTGTCCGTAAGGCTGGCCCTGATGTAGTTAATTATGAGCTTACTGTTGCTGATGAGTATGGATTGATTCTTTCATCTAGACTTCAACATGCTCAGGATCAGTTGATTCGTCAAATTGATAATAGCATGACAGAGGCAGTATTGAAGGAAGAGTTTCGGAGTAGTGTTGCTGTCACTGTATTTAGAATTCTTTCTCAGCATGGTGTCTTCAAACGAGTAATGGCGTATGATACAGCACGAGCGTATAACCTTCAGCTTTTATCTAGTATCTTTGCTTCTAATGCAGATCGAGTACGAATTCGGCTATCTGATCAGCACATTGTGACAGATGTTTGCGATCATCTAGTTGGCATTTTTCCTGTCTCTGAAATCACTGGCCCACCTTATCGGCGCTTGCCGCCGTTTCATCCGTTTTGTAATTGCTATGTAGTTCCATATAAATAGAAAAGTTTTTCGATCTTCTGCTTGACAATCCAACAACGCTAGTTTATTCTCCGTGGCCGTGAAGGAACGATCTACTTAGATTATGCCTGAACCTACCAAACCAGACGATCAGCAACTAACTCCACCTGGAACCGCACCAGGGAAACAGCCTGGTACTGGCGATCCGCCAGCACCGGACTTGTCAACTGCGGGTGCTGACACCGGCGCGGGCGCTACAAAGAAGAAGGGCGAAAAGCCTGAAGGTGTAACGCCGGAAGTTGAAGCTTATCTTAACGCTGAGCTTGCAAAGGCTCGTCGTTCATCATCAGAAGAAGGTAAGCGTAAGGCGCGTGAAGAGCTTGAAGAAGAACAAGCGGCTGCGACTGCTACTACAGAAGAGAAGTTGAATAAAGCTAATGCTGATCTGTTGACTGCTAAAGCAGAAAAAGCGGCGGCTGAAACTCAACTCCGAAAACTGTTAATGGCAATTAAAGTCGGCTTGCCCAATCCTGATGTTAACTGGAAACGGTTAATTGACACTGATGACGATGAAGCTCTTGAAGCTGATGCAGTGTCGTTGAAGGAAAGCTTTGGCGCTCCGAAAGCACCACAAACACCACCGATCACACCTGGTGGACGCGGCGGCGGAAGAACCACACAAGAAGGTACTCGCTCTGAAACAGAAACAGAGGAACAGACAAAGGTTGTTGAGCAAGCAAAGCATCCTATGTATGTTAACCTCTAAGTTTTTCGATCTGTGCGGTAACGTGCGAATCGAATTCTGATTTCAATTTTCTGAGAAGAGGGAGAACGAAATGAGTTTAGTTGCGCTTTCTACAAAAGCGATTGCGTCTCTTTCTTCACTTGAGCCGCCAGCCGGTCATCGTCTTAGCGGATTGATCGCCGGAGAAGATATATTCGCAGGTGCAGCTTGTCGTATTGATGATGATGGTTTGGTCTATCTGTCATCGGCGAATGCGGCTGACTTCCATGCGGATGTTCACGGTTATTCGTGGCGTGCAGTGAAGTTAGGTGGAGCGATCACGCTTGGTTTTCATGAGCGCATGGCTTACGGCGATGAACTAACACCAGGCGCACCGTTGTACCTTTCTGCGGACAGTACAAAGAAAGGGCGACTTGATACTGCACCTGGAACCGGATCGCCGTTACCGTGTGCTTTCGTTATGGAAGACGGTCAACGTATTTACTGTCTTCAAAATGTCGGAATGTCGTTGGCGGTGTTTTCAAGCGCCGAAGCAACGACGTTCTTTGCGAATGTTCCGCAAGCGAACGAAGCTTTGCTTGGTAATACAACTGATCTGACGGCAGTACCAGGCGTGTTCGCTGATCTCGCGGCTGTGCAAACGTATCTGGTAACGCTTCGCTCTGAAACCGAAGCGAGACTGGCTGCAATTGAAACCAAATTGGACTCTGTGATCACAAAGCTGATCGCGGGCAAGATCATCGCGCCATAACGCGCTTCAATTCTAGGAAAGGATAACAGGAAACCAAAATGACTACGAGATTTGTTGATCTTACAAACGTTTCTCAATTTGGAACACTTGATGTCTTTGCCAGTCTTGCAGCGCAAGCACGCGATCAGACGATTGCGGCATACGGCGAAGATAAAGTGTTCCAGACGATTGATGAAGGATTTCGGATTCATAATCGTCTTGTGCGCCAGATGATCTCTGAGCGCGTTCAATTCACTACCGGCAGATTGTTTCGCTATGGTGGTGATCCAATGTCTGAGATGCAGCGGCTTGATGAATTCGGTACGCCGGACGCTCAGCGCCGGATGACAGGAGCAACGCTTGGCTTGCCTCTGGATTATTTTGGCATTGCTGTTCAATGGACTCGAAAGTTCATGCAGAACAACACTGTCGAAGATTTACTGAAAGAGGCGATAGCTGCGCGGTTGGCTCACATTCGCCGCGTTCGCCGCGAAATTCTTCGCGCATTGTTTACTCCAACTAACAATGTGAATTACGAAGATGAGTTGGTTGATTACCTTAATTATCCGCTTCGGGCCTTGCTCAATGCGGATGGTGCGCCAATTCCACCAAACCCGTTTACGGGTGAGGATTTCGATCCGACAACTCACACGCACTATCTCTTCGCAACTTCAATAAACGATACGGCTGTTGCTCTGTTGATTAAGACAGTGCAAGAGCACGGCGTTGACGGAACGCTGCGGTTAGAGATCAGTGAAACCGATGAACCGGCTGTGCGAGCATTAAACGGTTTTGTTGAAGCATTGCCGATCAACGTGGAGCAAGCTTACGGCTTTCAGGGAGCGCTTACTGCTCAGGGCCGTGCGCAAGTCATTAACACGGCTGATCGATACATCGGTGTCTACGGCGCTGCGCAGGTGTGGGTAAAGAACTGGCAATTTCCTGGTTATCTGGATTGTTGGGATGACGGATCGCGTCCGATTGCAATTCGTACCCGCAAGAACAATCCAAACGGCTATGAGTTGCAGATCGCCTACGAGAACGAAACATTTCCGCTGCGTGCGCGTGTTCTTGATGCGGAATTCAGTGCTGGTGTGATGGTTCGGCATAAGGCGGCTGTGTTGTATGTCCACGCGGGAGCAACGCAGTATGTCATGCCGACAATTCCATAAGGTTCTGCGTGGTACGGCAAGGGCCGCGTAGACAAACGAGCGGCGAACGGAGTTAAGAATAATCCTTTCGCCGCTCATCCCCTTCTTAATCTTTTCTTTTGTGGGAGTGAATCATGGCTGCGAAGGATCAACCTAACAAGAGTGATGTTGCTCAGAGCGACGTTACCAGAAGCAATCCAACGGAGATTGATGCTCCGGCACGTACAGGCACGCAGAGTCCTACCGGATTACAACCGGATGAGCGTGTTGCACAAACCACCTTAAAATCGCTGGACGCTCTACCGCCAAGTAACAAGGCTGAAGCAGCCGTGCAACAAGCTGTAGAAGATGCAATGCACGATCAGTATGTGCAGGAAGAAGCACAGCGGCGTGTTGCGTCGGCCAGGGCGCAGCGTTTGATGGATAGCGTGAACACGCAAAATCCTTATGGACTCAAGGAAGGTGAGATGCCGGTTTATTCGGTTGGCGGATGGCTGTGTGATCCGAATGGTAATCGTATTAAGCGAGCACCAAACAGCAAACCGATTCGGCGAGAGACGATTGTTGATCGTGCCACGTCAATGAAAGAAATGTAAAGCCGGCTGACTTACCGGCGCTCTGTGGATTTAGGTTCAAAGATTATCCACGGAGAATTAACTGTGCTGAGTAATCGCTTGTGCCAAAGCTCAATGAAGAGATACTTGCGCAATCGAACGGTGCAACGCTTACGCCGGATGAAAGATCGTATATCCGTTTTGTTCTTGGTATTCCAGAAGATTCCGCAACTGATCTCTATACTCGATCTGAGGAACGTTTTACGTCGATGGCGTCAAGTACGTTCTTTAATAAAGCACTTCGCACTCTTATTGCACGTTATGGCAAGCTCGGTGATGATGTTATTGAGCTTGCCGGAGTCAAGAATTTTGCTTCGGAAGAGCAACGTTTACGCATTGCTTTGATGATGCAAAACTTTGTCTTTCCGCGTGACAAGCAAGTACCGCTGGAAGATGTACTCACTGAGGTAAAAGAACGTGAATTAGGTGGAGTGATGATTCAAAACATTCCAGTTAATTACGGTGAGCTTGGTAGGCATGGACGATCAGATTTTGATGATGAATTTGGCCCGTTTCTGTAATCGTGATGCCAGACTGGACAATAGAGGATCGCATTGAGTTTGAGACGGATCGGATTATCAACTTTGGTTCTGATGCGTCAGTTATTCTTTACAATGATAAATCAGAAGAATTAATTACGATTGAACAATTCTGGTTTATCTATAAAAGAAAGAACTGGACAGCAAATTCATACGAGTATCAGGTTAAGATTGCGGAAGATGATGTGAGGTACGATACTCCGATGGCAACTGTTAAAACAATTCGCTATAAGATTGATGGTGAGCTTTCAGACGTTTATGATCATAATGGTATTGAAGCGCCGGACTTTGGTGGTAAGCGTACTTGGCTGATCGGAGTGAACAAACCGAAGTTTCGCAACAATTTCTTTGTTAGTGCGTGAGGTGAGTTGATGGCAAAAAAGAAGCCTAAGCTTGGCTCTGGTCAACGTTTCAAACAATTAAAGAACAAAGTTGGATCGGCTGCGCTTGCAGCTTCTATCGGACGCAAGAAGTATGGTAAGAAGAAGATGGCGAAATTGAGTGCGTCTGGTCGCAAGCGAAAGGCAAAGGCCAGGAAGAAGTAGCTTTTCACAATGGCTGAGATTCAGATTGCATTAGGCGGTGGATATGATGCAATTCAGATTGAACCGATCTTGATCTTTCGTAGAAACGATGCTTTTGAGAACGCACCAGACATAGTTGCAGAACAAGCGGGATTGTTCTTTGACACTATTAAAGATGACATTGCTGAGTCTGTTCGCGGAAGAATGCGTGAGTGGCGTGGTGAAGAAAAAAGAGATGTTAGCGCCAATGTCTTTCCTGGCATTTACAATCAAATGAGTTTGATTGTTGGTGGTGATGTTGTTCAAACCTTCACTGATGAATTCGGATTGCCAGCGCGTAAAGTTTTTCCACCATTCGGACAAGGTTCTCTTTTGTTTCAGTGGGTAGTTGATAAGCTTGCTCCACAGCCTTTGCCGGTTGAGAAACCAAGAGTTGATGAGGATAAGCGATTGCTCAATGCGCAACTGAGTGCTACGTTTGCAGTTGCTTTAGCAATCAATCAAAGAGGGTTGCCCGCTCCATCAGATTATTTGCATGAACCTTTCAAGCAGACGTTTGAAGAATATTTGCCGCGAGTGCTTGAAGGATTAGTGAATGTTGGTGTAAGAGCGGCTTCAATCATTAATACGAGTCAAGCCGGTTTAGTTGAATTTGTTGTGCATGATTGATTTATGAGCGTTGATAAAGTTGAAGAAATGAGACAGCGGTTGCTTGATAAAGCTGATCGTGCTCTGGACAATGAGCGTTCATATTCTAAGATTGAAGATCGTGCAGACTTGGTAAATTACGATCCGGTCTTTAGAGAAGCTTTTCTTGAAAAGCGTAGAGCAAGAGATAGAAGAATCAAGCTTGCGGTGATTTTAGCTTACGGTAGTATTTGTGCTTGTTGCGGAGAATCTAATGAAGCGTTTTTAACTCTTGATCATGTAGAGGGTGGTGGTAATCAGCATCGTAAGATGAACGGTTCTTTGAATTCATGGCGTTGGGCAAGAGCAAACGGATTTCCTAAGATTCTTCAACTGTCTTGTATGAATTGTAATCAAGGCAGATATATCAATGGTGGTGTCTGTCCGCATCAAGAGATGCGATTGAGGTTGGTGAATGATGGCACTACCTGATGACTATGATAGTCCTAGCGGTGAAGAGCAAGCGGAGTTAGTAATCAGACAAGCAATTGTTGATTGCTTCCTTGCTGTGGCAAATAATGAACGGTTTGGATTTACCTCTGAGTTAGCACATTCGAGATTGAGGTATCCAGACTCAACAAAAACTTGGGAATTGATTTCGTCCATTGTTGATCCTGATACGGTGAATGAGGATGCAAGTGTTCAAACAAGACTTTTGCGGTACTTCGCAGTATCGTTTATCGGACAATCAAGGAAGCTTCGTGAACTGACAATCAATTACGCAATTAAAATTAGTTTTGGATTCAAGGATGTTTACAGCACTAATGTAAATCGAAATTCAAGTGATGAGGTTGTTGGTTGTGTGATGCAATACGGAAAATATCTTGCTAACAATCTTAATCTTGGTCTTGATGATCGAGTAAGTCATCAATACTTGCAGACATCAAATTTTCGGTTTGTCATCAAAGATCGGCAAGGTAATGCTGTTATGGTTGCTGACAACAAACTTTCAGTAATTTTAGAGGTGTGCTGATGAATAAAACTGATAAGACAGTTAAGCTCGCTGGTAAAGCTGAGCCGCCAACATACGCGGAACCTGGTCAACCAGACGTGCCGATCAATGTTGGAATGGATCATGTGATTTATGTACCGTCGTTGAATGTGCAAAAAGCCGGTTTTACTCCATATCGGCTTGACGAGAAGAATCAGCATGTCGATGCGACTATTGAGTTGTTGACGCAGTATCCCGGCATTTACAAACCGTTTGCGGAAATTTAGCTCTGTGAGGTGATCTAATGCCCGCTAGAAGAAGAGCCGAGCTAGTCCTGGCGTTCCCCAACCACGGCCAGGCTCAAAGCAATTTTGACACGCCGATGGCGGAATCTGTGCTTGTTAAGGCCTGGGCCATGACAAGTGATAGTTATCCAGGCATTGAGCGGGAGATTGATCGTCTGCTCAACTGCACGCTTGAGCGGCTTGTGCAGAAAGAATTGCTGCGTCGCATCATGCGTTTTAACTTTGACTTTGAAGCGAACGGTCAATTGATCTCTCAGTTACTCGCTTACAAAATGGGAGTTGCAGCCGCACCAACCGGAACGCAAGCGAATCAGGTTCAAACCCTTACAATGACCGGAACTGGCGGCACGTGGCGTGTCGGTATCACCATTGGTCAGTACATCAAGTACACACCATATCTCGCATGGAACGTGTCAGCCGCTAATCTCAAAGCGGCAATCGAGAACCTGACTGCTATTGGACGCAATAATACAACAGTTACTCTGTCAACTGGTGTGTATACGATTACACACGTCAACAATTTGGCGCGTGCAGAGATGCCGCAATACGTTGTTGACGGCGCGTTGCTTACTGGTGGTACTGTCACACCGTTGGAAACCGTGCCAGGTGTTCAAAAGACTCACGCACTTAGTGAGATCACGACGTTCCAGCAACCGGCATTTGGCTTTGTAGTGGGCTATCGCAATTCGTCACGTTTGCCGCGTCGGTACGATTCGTGTGTTGTGGATTCTTTGCGTATATCTGGTGCCCATGCGCAGCCGCGATTGACAGCGAATGTCGGAATCGTTGGAAGTGGAAATCTGAATGACGTGACTAGCGGCTATACTATTCCGGCTTGTACGATCTATAGACCAATTCGATTCAAGGATTGTATTCTGATTATTAATGGTGTTGACTACTCAAATCAAGCTGTCACCGGCAATCCTTGGCGGGATTTTGAGTTGACGATGAGTAGTGGGATCATTACTGACGACGACGCTTATCCAGGTCAGGATGAGGATGTTCATCGTTTGGAACGCGCAGATGAACGGCCCTGGGCTTTGAATGTCGGTATCCTGGGAGAGAAAGGCGACGATATCTACGCACTTGCTGAAGAGAACGCAGAAGTAGCGGTTTCGCTTCAGCTAGGCCGAACGAATGAGTGTGATATCATCACTCTTCCAAAGGCGTCCGTAAGCTTGCGTAATCCTGAAACAGCCTTTGACGGAACCGCGAAGCGAACAAAGATTCTGATCAACATTGAGCCTGAAGAGATACCGGGTGACGCCACGACACCTTACACGGTGGCGGCTAAGTTCGATGAAACGGCAACTCTGCTAACAGCGGCGTAGTTGCATAATTGATTTTGTAGGCTGTTGCTCCGATACCCAAACGCGGAGACTTCTTGTTAACTCAAGTATGTCTCCGCGTTTGTTACTTTTGAAAGGAAACCTTGCTGTGAGTAAACCTGAAGCAAAACTAAAGCTAGAGCCCGAGAAAAAGGGCTTTCAACGATCTCAACTAACAAATGTTGTAGAGGTAAAGTTGAAAATGCCCCTCCTTTATCCTTCAACAATTGAACAACCCTTTACGCTTTACATGCGTTTGCAGTTAGTCAAAGAGGCTGAGGAGGCACAAAGCAGATTCTTGATGCTTTCCAGTGACGAAGCTGATGCTGCGACGCATGAATACGACGCGCATATAATCAGCCTTCTTTCAGTGAAAGCGCCTGAAGGGTTTTCTGACTTCCCCTCTGTGGGTGATGATCCTCAATCTTTGCAGAAAGCGATCTATGATTACTTTCTGTTTATAGAAGGATCAGTCGAAGAGCGTGAAGCAATGGCGCATATCTGTCGGCATCTTGTGTCACGCTATCGTCGGACTACTACTCCGTCCGACTATCTTTGAACTGTTCAGAATTGTATGTGAGTACACGATTGCTCACACCTACGCGCTTGAAGAGTTAGATAGTAGCTATGACAATTGCGGCACGATGTTCTGTGATCGACCGGAGGCTGACGTTGATCATGGCTGTCCTGATTGTTTAGTATCGCAGTTGGTTAAAGAGTTAAAAGAAGATTGTGAAATTGCTTTTGATTCTGTAGCAGCTACCAAAAGGGATAGAAGATTGTCTGAGTTGTGGCCCTGGTCATTCGAGAAGCTTCAACAGGATGTTTCTATTGTGGGAAATGTCGATGCGTCTGTTGATGGTAAAGGGTATAGTCCAGATTGGACGATGAGAATTAAGACTCTTGTTTCGATCATGCGTGGTGAACGCTACAAAGCTCATAAAGCGCGTATGCTTGAGATAACGAACAAGAATGGCGGACGAAGAGACACAGAATAAAGTGGAGCTTGAGTACACGGCGCGTGTCAACAGGGAATCCTTCAGACAAGCGCGTGAAGATGTGCGCCGTGAGACAGAGCAGTCGGCGTCTTCTGCAAAGAGTACGACGCCTGCTAGCGCAGCTACTGGTGTAGAGAGTGATCGTGAGATCGCTGAGATTCGTCGTGTGCGTGCTGAGCGGGATCGAGAAAGAGCGGAAAGGAACGCGCAAAGAACCAGAGAGGTTAATCAACAGCGTGTAGTCAGTGATGAAGAGTATCGTATCATGCAGAGGCTGAACACGCAGCGAAATCGTTTTGATGAGGCGGAAATCAGAGGTAAGAAGAAAGTAAGAGACGAAGCTGTTAAGCTCGCTCAAGAGAAAGCGGCGGCTGAGCAGGCTGCTTTGCGAAGTGGTGCACCTGTCAATGCTTTGTATCCAGGCACGGGCCCGGCTAATTTCAATTTGACTGGTGGCTATAGAAGTTCTCTGCTTGCTAGAGCTAATAGCGATCAATTAACGTCTTTTCGTGATACGTACTCACCTGAAGGTGGTGGTGGTTTAGCTGCATTTCTTAAAGGCGGAAAAGGATCATCAACGTTTGGTACTCGCAGAGCTTTATCTGAAGCGGGATCGATTGTAGGCGCTCAAGAGATCGGACAGATATCCTCTTTGTTCGCGTTTGGGCCGCAATATGCGGTTGCGGCTGGTGTTCTCGCTGCGGCGGCGGCTTCACTCAAAGCTGTGCAGGCGTACATTGCCGAACGTGACGCAGTTCAGTCTTTGAACCGCGAGTTGGTTTCCACTAATCAAAGCTTTGGCGTGATTTCTGCCTCTACCGAAACTTTTACCGCACGCTTGAATCTTTCTAAGACTGAAGCTCTGTCCTTAACATCTTCTCTGGCTGTAGCGGCTGATAAGGTAGGGTTAAAGCTTTCTAATGTGCAAACTGAGCAGCTAACAACTCTATTGCAGAATAGAGGGTTGGATACGAAAGAACAAGAGAAGTTTATCCAACAAATCGGATCTGATTTACCGAAAGCATTTGAAGAGGTGACAAAGCGCGATCCTTCTGTCTTCTTGGATGAATACGCACGAAGCATTAATACAACTTCAGACAAACTCACGATCTTGCAAAAGAATCAGTTACTGTTCAATGAGTTATTGGCCCGGTCTGGGGATGGTGCTGCTATTGCTCAGGCTCATTTGAATTCTCTTGGTGGTGAGTATGAAAGGCTCTGGGCCTTGGCTAAAGGTGGCACTGCTTTTGTCGGCGAGCAAATAGTTGCTGATGTGACGGCGTTTGTTTCTGGTCTTATATCTCCTATCACAGGTAAAGCTGAAACTTTCAGCGGAAAGTACGCTTACGAAGCCGGTATCCAGGACGAGGACGCTAAGCAAGCTGAATTGAATCGAAGAGCAATCGCTAATAACTTGTTGAAGAAGAAAAGAGAGAGTGATCTTGAAATCTTAAGTAGGCAGCAGCAAGCGGCTAATATTTACACGACTTACTTTGCGGATCGTTCCAGGGAAAATGTTTTAGCCGGTAGATTTTCTCAATCAGCGCAGTATAAGAACTTGCTTGAAACATCAGAACAGTTTGAGGGGGATAAAGGGAAGTTATCGACTGTCGAGGCTAAAAAGAAATCTGATGAGTTTTTGGACGCGAAGATTTCACAACTGGAAGAAGCTCGCCAAAAGGTTATTTCATTCAGTAAGACTTTTCGTGATGAATTCGCGGAGCTTGCGCAACTTCGCTTGCCTACTGAAAGAGACAATCCCTATGTAAAAATCTTTTCTGACGGTGAGCTTGCCGCTTCGCGTGCGCGTGAGCGTTTCGCTCTTGCTGGTGATGAGGTTGTGAGTCAGGTTCTCAAAGCTCAGCGAGCGATGCAGGAAAGCGAAGTGTACGAGCTTCGATTAAAAGATAATTTGAGCGCTGTTAAGCTTGAATTTGAAGCCGCGCAACTTGCCAGACCGTTCATTGAACTAACTGGCGAGATGAAGAGAACTATTTCAGTCTTTGAAGCTGAACTTAAAACGATTTCCGGCCCTGCGTTGTTGTTTCAAGCGAGACAAATAGAAACTGGTGGCTATGCGCAGTTCGCTCCGCTTCCTGGTGCTTTGCAAGGGGCTGCTGGATTTCAGTTACAGCAGCTTGATTCCCTTCGGCGTAGGTACATCGCGCAACCTGGTCTTGGTGGTGAAGAGATTCAGCATCTTCTCAATCAACAGTACATCGGTCTTTATCAAAAGTTGTCGCCCCAGGAACGACAACAAGTATTCCAGCAAGGAACGACTAGATTTGCATTTGCTGACGCTTTTCGCGGTGAAGAGAGGTATCAACGCCAACAAGTAGAGCTTGCAATTCAGCGTGCAGAAGTTTCCAGAGGTGCTGTTCAGGAGGCGCGAGCACAATTAACAGAGCTTGAGAGACAGTCTCGCAGGCCTGGCGCTAATCAGGATGTCACTCGCGCTCAGTTCTTGGCGATCACCGGCGCACTGCCAAGAGAAGAGCTTACGCCTGATCTAATTAAGGGCCGCATTGTAGCGTTGACGGAAGAAGCTCGCTTTACGCGCGAGCGTGAGGAACGTGCTCGCAAGGCTGTTGATGCTACCGCGAAGTTTCAGAATCAGGTAGCAGGAAACTTACAAGATATTCTTAGATCAATAAATGAACGAAAGGATCAAGTGATAATTGAAGTGCTTGATCGCACTGATAATGTGAAGATCGCTACGCTTGGACAAGCCTTTACGCCGGATTCATCCGTTACGCAACCAAGCGCTTCAGCGCTAGCAAGAGCACTTCAATTCTAAGAGTATGGCCGGTCGTTGGGCAGTAGGATCAATTGCTGGTGTCGCTCTAACTGATTCAGGCGGCAGAAACATGCGTGTTGACGTGATTGACGGCGAAGAGTTGAAATCGGTGTTTGTTGGATCGTCAGTTCAGGCGCTTGATTTCTCGGTGCACACGCAATTAGTGAATCACGGTGTTAAAGGTGTCCATTTCGGTGTCCACATCGCTTTGTTGGCGATCTCGAAATTGAATTCAATCGTTTCAGCAATTGAAGCTGCTGCTAACAGCAATACTACGTTCGCGGTAGTTTTAGCTGATGCACTAGGGACGGACAAGGTTGACAACTTCACTGTCAATTGTGTTGTTGATTACCAGGCGATCAATGGAAAGGTCTTTCAACGTGGAGCACTGAGCAATATCTACGTAAAAGATATCTTGTTCAGATTTCTATCTGTGAGTTAGGGAGTCACGAATTATGTCGAAGACAAATTACGAACGCAATCGCACTCTTGATGTGCGTTACGGTGGAGCAGCAAGCTATACGAAGCCCGCCACAGTATACCTTGGTCTGTTTACGAGTATGCCAACAGTTTTAGGTAATGACGGCACAGAAGTTTCAGGCGGATCGTACGCGCGTGTCGCTGTAACGAATAACGCTACTAATTTCCCTAATGCCAGTGCTGGTGTCAAGACTAATGCCACGGCGATTACGTTCGTACAGGCGACGGCGTCATGGGGATCGGTTGTTGGTGTGGGAATCTTTGATGCTGTGAGTGGTGGCAACTTGCAGGATTTCGCGGCGCTTACAACTCCAAAGACAGTACAGAATGGCGACGTGTTCAGTCTTCCGATAGGCCAGGCGACGTTTACGGAGAGCTAGAATGAAACACTTTGCGGTAGCTGGTGTTCGTTCACTTATCACCGGCACCTCTTTAGCAGCTATAGAGTTCCCTGAGCCCGTGTCAACACTCACGTTGACACGTGTGTTTGTTCGCCTTGCTGTTGCGAATGCTAATGGTGACGCTACATTTGATGTCAAGAAGAACGGCGTGACCATCTTTGCTTCTCCTACTGATCGGCCTAAGATTGTGGCTGGTCAAACGTTTGGTTTTGTTACTGTATCAGTGTCTCTTTCAGAGAATGATCTTGTTCAGGTTGATGTTGTTTCCGCTCCGCTTGGTGGAATTACCGGCTTCTATGCAATGCTTACTCTGAATGATGGGTTTGATTATGGTGCAGCAAACGGCATTGCAACACTCGGTTCTGATGCAAAACTCACAGCAAGTCAACTACCAGCGTTAGCGATCAATGATACGTTTCTAGTGGCGTCCCAAGCCGCGATGCTCGCACTGACCGCACAACGCGGTGATATTGCGATTCGTACTGATCTGTCACCACAGCAAGCTTTCATTCTTACAGTGGATGATCCAACAGTACTCGCAAACTGGACGGACTTTGCGATCTTTGTTCTTTCAGTCGGTGGCGATCTCACCGGCACTCTTCCTAATCCAGCTATTGCCGCTCTTGCCGTTACTGATGCTAAAGTCGCAGCAGCTAATAAAGATGGTGGAGCAGCTACTCCGTCAATGCGTACACTCGGTACAGGCGCGCAACAGGCGGCGGCTGGAAACGATTCGAGACTGTCAGACGCGCGGGCACCGACTGGTAGTGCTGGCGGCGACTTGACAGGTAATTATCCTAATCCTGCTCTTGGTACGAGTGGTGTTACTGCTGCAACTTATGGTGATGCTACTCACATACCACAGATAACGGTTGACGCGAAAGGTAGGATCACAAACGCATCGAATACTTCTTTCACTTCTCTTCCAACCAGGCAGGAGCTTATCAAGACAACTGCGTCTCTCGCTACTTTGACTGATGAGACGGGTTTCATTTCATTAGGTAAGAGTGGAACCTTGATGAGGGTTGTAGCGGATCGCGCTGCTCGTGTTCGGCTATACAATACGGCGGCTGCGAGAGATGCAGATCGATCCCGTGCTGAAGGTGGAGTTAGGAGTAGTACTCAAGATGGATTGTTGTTGGAAATCATCTTTACTTCTGGGCTGTTGACAGTGTTCACTCAAGACCCGGTGATCGATTATTACAACGGTGATAATCCAGTCGTTGATAAATTGTACTATACGATTGCGAATGACACGGGATCAACGAGTGCTGTACAGATCACGTTTGATTACGTGTATCACGAAATTTAGGGAGAGTTAAGTTATGGCAACGCGAACATCGACAACGATCTTCTTTGCTAATGATAGTGACGCGCATTTTCGCGCCTGGGCGCAAGAAATTAATGACGCGCTGACGGCCTTTGGTTGGGTTAAGAGTACTGAGACTGGCGAGATAAACCTGACTACAGTAACGAAGCCCAGCGCGGCCAACACTGCACAAGGATTTCAAGTCTGGAAGATGGCTGACTCCCTGCAAGCGTCATTTCCAGTCTTTATGAAGATCGAATACGGATCGGGTGATGCGACGAACGATCCGGCTGTTTGGATTACACTTGGCACCGGATCAAACGGTTCAGGCACTTTGACTGGTACTCTGTCCACGCGCCGCATATATGGTGGAGTCGCGGATACGGCGCGAGCAAACAACTATTTTTCTTCTGGTGACACAAATCGTTTCTGTATGGCCTGGGGAAGTGATGCCGCTGCTACTTCAGCAACTAGATTCTTGTATGTTGGTATTGAACGTTTGAAGAACGCTGATGGCACTGATGCGAACACTGGTTCATTTGTTATGGGAATTGGCGGCGACGCGACGGACGGTGCATTTCGCGCGCAAGTTGCACCTTTTTCTGGTAGTGTGCCACCACAGCAGCAAAATGGGCCTGTGTATCCTCAAGATACCACGACTGTCAGTATGATCTTTGGCGGCACGACTTACACGCTTCCGATCTATCCGTTTGGTTTCTTTCCTCTTAATCCGATCATGAACTTTTGCGGTTATCTTAACCCGGACTTTACCCGTGAAGTTGCTGTTACGCTATCTGTGTATGGTGCGAATCATACTTACCTGCCATTAGGCACAGGTGGAGCTAATTTCACGATTACGGGTGCTAGTGCGTGGCCTGGTAATGCTTCAGGTACGGGCTCAGCGTATCGCGCAATGATGAGGTATGAGTGAGTGGCTAACAAGTTGCAGATTCCGGTAAATAGTGGTGGTGGATCGATCTTGATCCCAACTACCACAGTGGCCATTCCACATCTACGCAAGGTGAAACTTGTTACACCGGAGCAGGTGCAAACCGCTCCAGGTCAGATCATCGCTCTGACTGTGCAGGAATACGTCACTACTCTCTACCTAAATACAATGCTGCGTATTCCTACTGGTGCTGAGATGTCTAGCGCTGTTGCTGCTTTAAGTGCTGGCTGCGCTGCCGGGACACTTCTTAACGCGACGAAGACTTTAATCGATAGTCTGTTTACATCATCCTTTTATGTTTCAAGAGGAGAATCAAATAGTCAGTATGTTCAGGACTTGTATTTATCGATCTTAGGAAGAGCTAGTCCGCCTCTTGCGCCAGCACCGTCACCTACTCCGATTGCTGGTGACACGTCTCTAATCAACAACATCTCATTACCAGGACAGAGTGCTACGTCTGGAAACTGGAAGTGGTATTACATCACACTTCCAACCGGCGCATCTCAATTGCAAGTCACTGCTACAGGCTCTGGTGACGGCATCTTGCATACGCGCTTTGGCGCGAAGCCGGATTTGTCAACGTATAACTGTCGAGCGTACACTGTGAGTCCTCAAATTTGTACGCACGCGAATCCGGCATCAGGTACTTGGTGGATCGGAGCCTACGCTAATAGCGGAACTATAAACTTCAGTATGCTTGCAGTTGTAAGCGGCTTGAGTGACGGCAGTTATTGGGTTGATAATCTGAATGCAGCGACGTTGACTGCACAGCAAGTGCGCGACGCTTTCAATTATGGTACTGAGCATTCAAATAGAGTTGCAGCGTTTTGTACGCACTCTGCTCCGGTGACTGGTCAAATCTGGCCGCGTGGCAAGTAGCGTTAAAATTCAATGCCTGTTTTCATACCTGTAGTTGAGCCTCAAGCACCGTCTGTCACTGTGGCGGTAGTGTTTGCTGGTGCCACTACGCTTACAGTCAATCCTACCGTTAGTCTTCATGCGCCAGTAACCTTCAATGGCGCGACTGCTCTAGTTGTTACAGGTCAGAATACTCTTGCAGGACAAGTATCACTTGATGGTGCTACTCAGTTAGTGGTAAATGGAAGATTGAACGCTGACGCGGACGTATTTGGTTCGGTGACATTCGCTGGAGCGACTGCCTTGTCTGTGACAGCACAAGGCAATGTGACCAGTCCCGTCACGTTTGCCGGTCAAACGCAGTTAGTCGTCTCGCTGGTAGTGCAAGCAGCGATAAGTTTTGGATTCACGATCTTTGTTGATGTCACAGATGCGTCGTTGCAAAGCGCTCTAACTAACAACATTCGCCGGTATCGTGCACGTTTGGTAGTTGACGGTGTAGAGATTCCGATCATTCGTGCGCAGCTTCAGGCACCATCTGACAAGCTTGGAACAGAATTAACAGTGGTGCTTGCTGATCCCAATGTCAGTGCTGTGACTGCGACTTCTTCCATCAACTTTGATATAGCTCTTTGGGTGAGTGGAGCCTGGTTATGGATCAACTTGCTTCAAGGCGGGAAGTTGTCGCAACGCTCAGCGCGTTACGTGAATGAAGAAGGATTGCCAAGAGATGCCGTTGAGCTTTCGATTGTTGATATCATTGGAGATCGATGGAACCGAGCGCCAAGACAACAGGTCTTCATGTACAATTCTGCGATCATCGATGCTCCTACAGGTGAAGCGGTGCAGTCTGAGACAGTATACACGACTCAGGGTGTTATTCTGCCGCCTTTATATATAGGCCTACCTGGATTGTCTTTGCAAGATGTTTTGAACTATGCTTATGTGACTGGTTGCGGGTTTGATCGCGCGCTTACCAACATCCCAAATTTTCCAGTCGAGCAGGTGTCATTCACGATGGTTGGTGGCTATGATGCTGGTGTCAGAGGTCTTCTGCAAACATTCTCGCCGGTAGTATTCGCCTCCGGCAATGATCTTTGGATCATTGATCCAGATCAGCCGCTGCCGTCCGGCGTATCAGCAGTGGATTTCGTCGCGGCATTTTCTGCCAGCATTGATGATGTGCTTCCGGCACATGAGCCGGTAAATGGCTTGCTGGTGCGGCTGAACGACTTTACTGGTGGTGTGGGCGAAGATTTCTTTACTGAGCGATTAGAGACTTCCACAATTCGCACAGGTGACAACGAGCAGGACACTGAACGACGGATCAGAGAGTATCGCGCATTTAGTGATCCGACAAAGATCGTACGTGAGGAGGTCGCTTATACCAGAACCCGTATCCTGGATTCTACGTTCAACGTGATCTCTATTGAAACACGCACAGATCATTTCGACATCCTCAATCGTCCAACCGGCTATTCTTTGTCTGTGGAAATGCTGCTTCCTGATATAAGTAATCCGCTGGTGAAAATCTTGCAAACAGTTACCAGTGAAGAGCAGTTCATCACTTATGTCCCTGATCCGCTGCATCCGACCCAGGACATTCAATCGCGCATCGAAACTCATACCAGCGGATTGATCCTGGTTGATGCTGGTAATCAGTACCTTGGAAAGAATTACAGGATACCTTACATTGACGCTCATAAGAGTGGCTACATTACTGGCGAACAGCAGACAGTGGAGTTCGGGTTGATTCGCACTGTGATTGAGCAACTGTCCTTTAATGGTGGTCAAGTGCGTTATGAGACGCGAGTGACGAATCACATTGCTGATGTGCCGGATAAGATCACGGTTAAAACTCTTCCCGGCAGTGCTCAAGTGAATCGAAGTTTGAGTGCTCATTATCGGTACATCCTATTGACGGTTCCGGGCACAGATTTGACTAGCCGCAGAGTTGCGGAGTTCGACGCATCGTTGATGCCTTATGCTACGGCATTAGCTATCGGACAGCGGCGATTAAATAATCTCAATAATCCGTTGAAAGAGCTTGCAGTAACTATGTCGTATGTGAACCCTGGCTTGCGTCGAGGTGCAACCATTCATGTTCAAGGTCGATCAGGATATTTAGGAAACTACATCGTGAAAGGTTATACGATCATTGTCGAGGGAATTGATTTGAAGACCTATAAAGCTTCAATGACTTTTCAAGCGCGAGAGTTGAGGGTTATTTGATGCCTAGTATCACTGACATCAATGACATCTCGATTACTTACATTTCAATGAGCTTACTGGAGCTTACTGATAGCGCTGTATTCGTGATCAAGGTTCCTTGCTTAGCTCATTCGAGTTTGCGGAGTTTGGCTGATGCAAGCGCAAAAGTGTTAGTGCGTCTTAATGGAACCAGCGATCCTTTTATTGACATCGCGGCTAATCCAATCGATTTGAATCCTTACGCTGGTCAGACGAAGAGTTTTGATGTCAAGGTTCATGCGAATGACGTGAACGGTCTCATGCGCGCGGCGCTTCCAGTAGAGGTCGCTTTTATATGACAACCAGGAAGCGTTTCACAGTTCGAAGAGGTGATACTGTTTCTCTTGCACTACCTGTGCAGACAGTAACGCAAAAGGAGGTGAGCGCTGTTGAGACTGAGCAAGAGAATAAGAATGTACTTCCTTATGATGAGTTAGACGATCAGTACACATTTAGGAAGAATGTGCTAGTGAGATTCTTTGATCTTGGCACTCGTTTACGAAGTGTTCCTAGCGCACCTTCCGATCCTTTGAGACAGCGGAGCTATCCAACTGCTGACAATGCTACTCCGAATGCTGGTTATTATGATGAATACGTTGAGATCACGTTGGATAATCTTCTGCATGGGTTTGCTTCTTATCAACTCGACGTTCCCGATCCTTCGGCTGTATGGACAGGTGCCGCCCACATAACGCTTGCCGGTAATACTTGGAAGCTCATGGATGATATGCTGCTTGGTCGCAGAACATCCAATTTTATAACTGGCGATCCATTAGACACGCTCGATCCTACAGGCTCCTCCATTGTTAATGAAACCAGTACAGGCGATCCTTCCCACGTTCCGCGAAAGCTTCCTAATTGCATGCCGCTGTATCTGAGCAATGATGCTCGTACACGCGGGTTAGTCTTTGTCTTGCCAAGAAGTCTGACAATTGGGACTGATCTGATTCAGATCATAAATAGTACTTTAGATGACGTGCTGGAACACTGGCACTCAAGAGCAGCCAGTGGCAACGACGCGAATGAACGTTGGAATCTACTGAATGTCAGTTCTGGCGCAGCATTCATGCAGTTGTCTCATGATCGGAATCTATTCATTAATAAGAGCGGCCGGTTGCTCGTCATAGCTGGTGACAATTACTTTAGCTTTGATACGGGACATGCTGCTTATAAAGTCACTGCAACGGATCAGTTCACCGATGCTGCTGCGGAGTTTTCTTTCAAGGGAAAAGACAATCGCATTTATCTTCGCCCATTATATACGGGGTATTATCTGATCGATCATCCTTACGCTCTTGCTACTAGCAGTCTAGGGAACGTCGGTATTCCTGGGGATACGGTTTATCACAGCGTAGGAGCAACGCCACCTTTGACACATTTCTTCTTTACGGATCATGCGTTTCATGTCATTGGTCGAACTATGCCGATCTATCCGGCGCTTGTTAAAGGGCCAAGCTCTATTCTGGGTCGCATCGCTTTTGACGATAGTATCACCTATGACGTTGATGAGGTGTTTCTTGATTTCGCAAAGCGCAACTTCTGGTTGTCGCAAGCGAATCTTAGTTCACAAGCCGGATCGCACCCGTCACCGATCATCGGCACGATGCCCTTGCATCAGGATTTTCCAGACCTACAGATGGTGCTGCGTCATGGCTCCCTGGTAGCGCTTGTCGCTCAAGATGACAAAGTGTTCTATGTGTGGGCTAACCAGGACTTGTTTGGCGCGGAGATACCGGCTTAAATCTCCGGTTTCACACTTGAGGTTTGAGTGGTTCTGTGGTAGATTTCAGCCTGATCCTTGCTGCTCTGATACTGATCAAAAGATTCTAAGGGTGAGCAATGATACCTGTCATTTTATTCTTTCAACAGATACCAGTATCAACCAGTCCAATCTACTTAGGGCCAATTGGAACAATCATTCTGGTAGGTGCTTGCATTGTGCTTGGCTTCATGGCACTACGGCAAAAGAATTGGAAAGAAGCGGCCAGTTCTGCAACTTCTGAGCTTGGTAGTTTGGAAAAGACAGTTGCCAGGCTTAGAGAAGAAAAGGCTTTAGTAGTCAAAGAGAAAGAGGATTTGATTTTGGAAAATGGTGGATTGCGAAAGCAGACTGATCTCAAGCCTATCGTTGATGCCGTTACGGGTTGGATTTCAGAAGGAAGACTCCGCTTTGATGAAGCCACAAAGCAACTTTCTCAAACCAGAGAAGCACAAGATAAAGGGTTGCGTGAATTGTTTGCTGAAGTCTCTGCGAATCGGCGAATCTCTGAAGAAGCTTTTCGGACGTATACCACAACGTTCGTTCAGCACGTCGAAGAAGATAGACTTGGTTGGACAAAGCTTCTTACGATGTTTGCTGTGATGGAACAACGATTAAGTCAAACAGCAATACAAATAGGTAAAGTGAAGTGGGATGCTCCATTAACGATCCAACCGGAATCAGTGCAGAAGGAACAAACAAGTGCTTCAAAATCTTCTTGACAACTGAAGCTCTAAGATCATATACTCACGTCATGTTTGAGCATCCTGCAAAAATGATTCCGACAAGCACCAGGACACAGGGATCGCGCCAGCTTCCGCAACCGGCTTTTTGCTCGCCTCAATCCTCACGCCTCTTGGCCGTCCAGGGCCAGACAGCCTAACGCCTTCGCTTCCAAACACGCCAGATAGAACGAAACTTTCTGCATGGATACTTTAGGTGGTTCACATAAAACCGCCTGGTGGTTGACATAGGCCGCGATCCGTGGTATCGTCCGCGCCTCATTCGCCTTGCCGTCCAGCGCGATTGACTATCTTCAATGACAATCGAGATCAATATGACGCTCGGTGCTCGTAGTTTCTCATTGACCGCTCCATCTGATATTCATTTTCAACTTGTTGAAGTAGGGGGTTGTTATTTCAATTCGTTCAAGAACGTCTATACTTATCCTGCAACACCTTTTGTTAGTTTAGCGATCCGAAAGCTCGCCAAAAATTTCAACTGTCCACTCAAAGCTAGTGAACCTTTCATTGCGCTAGCCAAACAGATCAATCTTATTAAGGAAACGAAAGCGCGTTGTCTTGATGCAAAAGACTTACCTCAACCATCTATACGCGCAAAGGATTCCTGGGAATGGCAATTACAAGCTTATCATAATGCCTATCCTATTGATGCAATGATGTGGTGGATGGGAGTTGGCACTGGCAAAAGTAAAGCTGCTATCGATCTGATTCAGAACAAAGAAGCTCGCCGCGTGATTTTGGTAATGCCTAACCACATTCTCAAAGATACAAGCTGTTGGGATTATCAATTTGAAACTTACATGAAGGATGATTACATGCTCAAGATTCTTGATTATCATTCTTCAAAGCGCAATGCTGAAGAAGCTAGCCAGGCAATGAAGAGGTTTGACGGTTCAAAGGTTCCTCTTATTATTGCCGTCAACTATGACAGCGTTTGGCGTGGTGAATTAGCAGAGTTATTGTTAGCTTCAAAACCTGATCTTTTGTTAATGGACGAGATACAGAAAATCAAGTCACCAGGTGGTAAGGCATCACGTTACATGGCGAGACTAGCGATGAAGTCAAAGCAGAGAGTTGGTCTTAGTGGTACAGTAATGCCAAATTCTCAGCTTGATGTTTATGGACAGTATAGAGCGCTTGATCCTGGTATCTTTGGAACCTCATGGATTCGCTTTCGTGATGAATATGCTGTCACCTTTCTTTTTAATAAAGTTGAAATCATCAAGGGTTATAAGAATCAGAAACAACTTGCAGAGAAGATTGCTCCGATCACTGTTCAGATTGATGAGAAGGTTCTTGATCTGCCTGAGCCTCAGCATGACTCACGCATCTTTGATCTGTCAACTGATGAGCGGAAAGTCTATGATGAGATTGAACAAACTTACTGCGCTCAAACCTTGCAAGGTTATCTCACGATCACTAACGGACTCACAAAAGTTTTGCGCTTGCAACAACTCACTGGTGGTTGGTTGCCTCTTCGAGAAGATAATGTTGAGGCACAACTAAAGCGTATAGGCAAATCGAAACAAGACTTGTTGCATGATCTCTTAGAGGATATTCCGAGTGATGAGCCGGTAGTAGTCTTTGCACGTTTCAAAGCTGATCTTGATGCGGTACAACAGACAGCCAAAAACTTAAAGCGATCATACGGTGAGATCAGCGGACGCACTCATGACAAGGCGTTGTGGGATAAAGGCGGAATTCAAATTCTAGGTGTCAATGTTAAGTCTGGTGAAGGAATCAATCTTACTCGTGCCTCTTATGGAATCTTCTACTCAATAGGGTATTCCAACGGAGAATTCGAGCAGTGTGTAGGCCGGTTGCGCCGTCCAGGGATGCGCAAGTTTGCTTACTTCTATCATCTAGCTGCTAGGGACACAGTTGATCTCGCTGTTTATCGAGCACTCAAAACAAAACAGAACGCCAGGGAAGAGGTTGTGAAGTATCTCAAGTCTCTTGCTCAAGCAGCGTGAGGATTTAATAAGATGCCTGTTGAAGTCGCAAGTTTGCAAATTGACGATCCTCAAGTTGTTCAGTGGATTAGAAAAAATCCACTGCATCAGTATCGTTCGACAAATCGTTGGTCGCTTCGTCGCGCTGCAATCAAGTGTAATGTAACACCTACCACTGTTTCAAAGTGGGAAGATGGTACGAGTTATCCGACTGATGAAAACATGATCATGATTGCTGATGCAATTAAGATCGGTTTAGTTGATCTCAATGCACTCTGGCGTAAGTGGTTTGATTCTAAACACCAAAAGGAAGAGCAAAGCGATGGCAACAAAAAGTCCAACAAAACAAAATCCCGCAAGTGAAGAGCCGAAAGCAGACAGCCAGGAACCGGCCTTGAGTCGTAAGAAGTTGATTGAATTCGCTCGCCTGGATATTAAGAAGGATGATCTTACACGAGAGTTGAAAGAGGCTCTTGAAAAGCATCGTAAAATGCAAGATGAAATCCTTCGAGCTTTTGAGCAACTTGGCACAGAGAGTGTCAAGTTTGCCGGTCATAGTATTTATACCTTCAAGCAGCTTTGGGCCAAGCCGCAAGAAGGAATTGAACGAATAGAGGTGATCAAGGCGTTAAAGAAGCACGGCTTTAAGGATTACGTTGCGGAAAATTTCAACACGCAATCTTTGTCTGCTCGCTTACGCGAGCTAGAGAAACAGTATTTTGAAATGCACATGCAGAAAAAGAAAGAAGGTAGAAAGCCTTTTCGGTTAGCCGACTATCTTCCGAAGCCTTTAGTAAAGGTGCTCAAGCTGGAACCTGACTACAGCATCCGTATTCAAGGCACAATCCCAACCGAAGTGTTAGACAAACTTGAGGAAGAGGTGAATGACGATGGCAACAAGCCGTAAGTCTGATAACAAGAAAGATGCTCTTGAGCAACGCAAAGCTGCACCACCACCGGCTAAACGCGCACCATCTGATCCAGCGTTGCCGGTTGCGCTAACTGGCGGTGGTGTTCAAACAACAATGATGATTCTGAAAGACAACCTGGGCGCAGCCGGTCAACTCGCTGTAAGCGATCTAACAAAGATCACGATTCCCTCTGGCGGTTCAACCGTCTGGCAAATGCCTAATCCTGTGGGCGGCAAGCCAGCGAATGTCGAAGAGATACAATGTGTGATCGTCGCATTCAAGGATCAGAAAGCTTTCTGGAAGGAAAGCATTGATGATTCTGGTGGTGGTACTCCACCTGATTGCAGATCGTTGGATATGATTCACGGTATCGGTGATCCTGGTGGATTTTGTAACGGCGGCACAGATGCGCAGCCTGAGCCGTGTCCGTTCAATGAATTTCACAGTGCGCAAGAGGGTGAAGGCGAAGGTAAAGCCTGCAAGGATTTGCGCTTTCTCTTTATCCTTGAAGGCAAGTCGCGCATTCCGAAGTTATTGATCATTCCGCCGACATCACTCAAGGGAATGCGTCGATATTTCCTTGATCTCGCCGGTCAAGAAATTCCGTTCTACGGCGTGATCACTTCATTGGCTTTGGTGCAAGACAAGAACAAAAAAGGAATCAAGTATTCTCGCGTTGAAGCGAGCGCCATTGCTGATTTGTCGGAAGAAGAATTGGCGATCTCAAAGCAATTCAAAGAGATGATCGATCCGATGATCGGCAACATGGTTTCACAGTTACAAGGTAAAGACGTGAGAGCCGAATAACGGCAGCGAACGACAATTCAAGCAGTAAAGCCTTGCCAAACCTTTTTGTTGTGCGTGTCGGGAGTTGCAAAGATGGCCCGTTCTTTTCTTGGCTTACTGTTTGATTCAAAGCCAGAGTCGGACTACATTCTTATTTGGACTAAGGAAGAAGCACAAAAACTTTCCAAGTTCTTTCAAAGTGTAGAGTCGGCAACTAAGTACGCTGAAAAAGTAGGGAGCAAGGCTGATACCTATTTTGGAATTGGTCTTGCTTCCGAAGAACTGGAATTCAATCAGCGTGTTGAAGCGCACAAAGTAGCTGGTGTGCCTGGTCTTTGGATCGACATTGATTATCTTAGTCCAGGCGTTCACAAGAAACGCAATCTACCAAAGGATGAAGCCGAAGCGCTTACATTGGTGGAAGGTATGCCGCTGGAACCTAGTATCCTGGTTCACAGTGGACACGGCTTTCAAGCTTACTGGCTGTTTCCTAAAGTCATTGATACAACCGGCGGTGAGTCTCGTATCTATCTGGCTGATCTTAGTGAACGCTGGCAATACTACTGCAAGGCATTGGCTGGTACAAAGGGTTGGGATGTTGATTCAACTTTTGATCTATCAAGAGTCTTTCGTGTTCCAAACACACTTAATCTCAAGGATCGTAAAGCACCGATCAAGGTTGATCTTCGTCATGCTGGCAAGGAACGTTATACGCCAGATCAAATTGAAAAGGCGCTTGAAAAACAAAATGCTACAATCGGCGCTCCACTTTCAAGAGTCACTGATAAGCGAACTACTAAGCGAAGTCTTGCGGCGGCAAGTGAATTCAAACTCGATCCTGATGCAGAACCGCGAGCTATACTCTTTCAGGCTTTATTAGACAATGATCCAAAATTCAGACTTTCTTGGGAACATAAGAGAACGGAATTTACTGATGATAGTTTATCAAGTTACGATTGCAGCCTGGCGACAATCGCTTACAATGCCGGTTGGAAGGATCAGGAAATCGTCAATCTATGTATTGCACACAGAAGAAAGTACAACGCTGATCTCAAGCTTAGAGTTGACTATTATCAGAGAACCTTAGCAGCCGCGAAGACACCTGGTGAAAAGATCAAAACCACCAGAAAGATTGAAAGAGCCAGCACTACTAGACAAAAGAAAACACAAGAAGAGATCAAAGCAGAGAGTGAACCACCAGAAGATGAACCGAGTGATAACAGAGAAACCAACTTACAGGTTGTCTCAGAGGCTTTTGAAATTCAGATTGTTAGGATTGTCAAGTACTTATCCGATCCGCCTCAATATGTAATCTGTTTGGCGAATGACAGGGAGATAGAAGTCAAGCCGATGGTATTCATGAACCAAGCTTCAATGCGAACGACAATGGCTATTGCTGTCAATCGTAAGATTCCTAAAATGAAACCGTCTCGGTGGGAACACTTGTCAGACTGCATGTTTGCAGCAATGGACGAAGTAGAGCCAGGCGAAGAGACAACCCACTTAGGCTCTATTGCTCATTACCTACACAAGTTTCTACACAATCACTACAAGCCTGAGATGCCGGATGAATCACAGCATGATCGCGCTTTGCGTGGTCTTCCGGCGAAGCTTGCTAACACATGCTGTTTTGATATTGATTCGCTGATTCGATTTGTGCAAACAGAATTCAATCAACGGCTTGATAAGGCAACAGTGATTCAACGATTGATGCGCCTGGGATGCAAGAACGAGAAAAGATCGCTTCGCAAAGGCCAGCATGTTACCAGCCGAAGGTTTTTGGTAGTGCCAGAAAAATTCATTGAAGATCATCAGCTATTACTTAATGCTGAAGCAGAGATACTTGAAGATGAGCACGAGCAAGAAGAGTTGAGGGTACACTGAGGAAATAAATCATGAGCTACAATTGTCAAATTATCTGTGATTCGATCTCAGAGACAGGTAAGCGTCTGACTACGTTTGAGATCACCTTTCCGCGTATTGTACTCGCAGAGTTTAATACTCACCGAATGTTTTCACGTAATTCTGCAAGCTCAAGAGCAATTCCGATCAGAAAGATGTTAGATAAAGTACTCATTGATCCTTTCATTCCTGATCGATTTCCGGTTAGCGGCAAGGGAATGCAACCAGGTGATTACTTTGAACCTGAAACTAACGGTTATCGAGATGCAAGATCAGTTTGGCTTGATGCTCGTCTATATGCCATTAAACAAGTTGAAAAGTTACAAGATGTTGGAGTACGCAAGCAGATCGCTAACCGGCTGCTTGAGCCGTGGTTATGGCACACAGTAATTGTTACCGCTACTGAGTGGGCCAACTTCTTTAAGCTTCGCTGTCATCCTGATGCACAAGAGCAAATCAAGATCATCGCTGATGTAATGTATCAAGCTTATCATTGGAATTTTGATTGCTACTCAAATAAAGTAGGAACAACAAAATTTGAGTATGATAACTCTCATATAGGGACTATCTCTTCTATACAAGAATTGAAAGCTGGTGAGTGGCATTGTCCATACGTTTCATCAAAAGACGATGAAGCTTTAGAACATCTAATTGATTTTGATCTTCCTGACGATCCGAATCCTGATTACTGGAAAACAGAATTTAAGAAAAGAATTTCCGTTGCGCGTTGTGCTCGTATTTCTTATCTCACACATGACGGACAGCGAGATGTCCAGAAACCTAGGCCAAGATTCCTGATGATGAATCTGTGCTCATTATTAGAGGTAAAGAAGAAACGAAATCAAATGGAATGAATCTTAATGACGGCGGAATTAAGATGGAGCGAAAAAAAGAGTTGCAAGCTTCCGAGTGGGACAGAAAATTTCTTACTGGTGATCAAATCAAATATGCGGCTGTAGATTCCTTTGTGCTCTTACCTATTCGCAAAGCAATCATTGAACGTCTCAAAGAGTATCATCTAATCAACGCAGCAAAGCTGGATTTTGACGCGGTTGAGCCTGTGGCAATGATGGAACTAGCTGGCTTTCTCATGAATAAAAGACGCTGGTTAGAAAAGCATGAAGCTACTGTTGTAGAGCGCGATGAAACCGCACAGAAGTTGTATAGCATACTTGCGCCTGGTGGTGTGCCACAACAAATACTTTTTGATGGTGCGCCTGAGCAAGTGCCGATCAATTTGAATTCCAGGCCACAGTTGATCGTAGCAATGCAGAAACTTGGAATCAAGTTGCCGTTGCTTGATGAGAAGATCACAACGCGAACATACAAGCTGCCAGCTTCCGACAAATCGGCGCTAACACAGCACGCTTCTCATGCACCGATCCGAATCTACAACAGATACCAAAAGATGACAGTTATCGCAAGTGCTTTGAAGCAGCGCCAGGCAACACGCTTGTTTGGGGTGATTACTCGTTGATGGAGTTGCGGATCGTTGCAGCACTTTCCGGCGAAGAGGAAATGATCAGTGCGTTCAAGTCAGGGAAGGATTATCACCAACTTACCGCTGCAACGATCTTTGATGTGCCATTCAACAAGGTGACGAAAGAACAGCGCGGGCCATCAAAGAATATGAATTACCTGGTGGTGTACGGCGGTGGGCCTAACAAGCTTGCTGAGACTATGAGTTGTACACTACGGCGCTCGCTGGTGAAGTTGGAGAGTTGTGTAATCTTATCAAAAAGATCGAGCGTCATCATGTTGGCGGGCCTGATCACGGTCACACTTCAAAGATCGCTGATATCACACCAGAGAAGCTACGTGATGAGATCGGCGGCATTCAAATCTATCTTGATCTTCTCGCATCATTGCTTGATGTTGAAATTGAAGAGGCTGTTACTGAAACCTTCAACAACGTTTCAGTGAAAATTGGATCAAAGTATCGGTTATGACGATCCTAATTGCAATCAATCCTAAGCGCAAGCTACAGGATGTTGAGATTAAGGGATGGCCGATAGTCATCAGTGAAGGCATCGTGCTTGGTGCTATTGCTGTTCACGCCAAGCATGAATTGAGTGTTACCGGAAGGAATGAAGTACACATAGCTCAACGTTCTTATGACGATCTAACAATCCTTCTTGGTAATTGGTCTATACTCGAATCACAAGTTGAATTAATAAAGAAAGAAGAGAAATTCAGAATCCATGAGCGATGATCTTGATCCACAAGGCCGGTTGTTAGACATCAAGCGTAAGGCTGATGAGCATGTAGAGTTTCGTATCTATGGCCCGCCAGGAACCGGCAAGACCACTACAGTTACCAAGTGGATTAACCAGGCAGCGCAGAAATATGGATCAAGCTCTGTGATCGTTGCGTCGTACACTAAGACCGGCGCAACTGAATTAGCTGGCCGCGAGCTAGTCATCAAACAAGATCAAGTAGGAACTGTTCATGCTCATTGTTACCGTGCGTTAGGACAACCAGAAGTTTGTGAGGTGTCAAAGCATATCAAAGAGTGGAATAATCACATTGCTGGTGTTGATGATTCTTACCTCTTGTCTGAAGGTGGAAAAGACACTGATGATCCTTACGCTGCAAACTCAAGCATGACTGATGGCGATAGGATGCTTTCACGTTATAACTTGCTTCGTGCTCGCATGGTTCCACCTGAACACTACTTGCGCGATGAAGTAGTACGATTTGCTGAATTGTGGGAAGACTGGAAAAAGCAAACAAACATGATTGACTTCACTGATATGATCCAGCTTGCCTATCAGAACATTGATACTGCACCTGGCAACCCGCTGATCGGATTCATAGATGAGATTCAGGATTCATCGTTACTTGAGCTTTCGTTAATCCGTAAGTGGGCCAGAAAAATGAAGTATGTTGTATTGAGCGGTGATGACGATCAAGCAATCTTCTCATGGCGTGGCGCTTCGCCGGAAGCATTTTTGAATCCACCTCTTGACGCCAAGTATAAACGCATCCTTGATCAATCATATCGGATACCGCAAACTGTCCACAAATTAAGTCAGTCTTGGATCAAGCAAATTCAAATGCGTGAACCGAAAGAGTATAAACCACAAGATCGAGTAGGACAGGTGCGCCGCATTCAAGCTCGTTTTCAATATGCGAGTGAAATAGAATCAATGCTTGAAGATGTTGAACAGTATTTGTCGCGTACTACTGAATCAGGAAGACCGTGGCGTGTGATGTTTCTCACTTCATGCAACTATCAACTTAATACTCTCAAGTCTGTTTTGCGTGCTACCGGATCGATCTTCTTTAATCCGTTTCGCGTTAATCGTGGTGACTGGAATCCATTAGGCAAGCGATCTACAGCCGACAAGATTATGGCGTTCGCAGGGCCACGGTTGCGCTCAGAGACTCCGGTAGAAGACACTGAGGCAAACGCCTGGCAACTGCGAAAGATGACTCACAACGCCAGGGAAATGCAGCAATGGATAGATAAACCGCTCTGGACGAAGCCGGAGCTTAACAAGTGGCTGGAAATCGTTAAGAGTTCAACCTTTCTTAGACAAGGAAGCCTTACTAAACTAACAGAGATATTCAAGGATGTCGTTACCGGACGCGATCTTTTACCATACTTCAAGGATTCTGAAGATTTGGTGCTTGCGGCATCCGGTCTTCTATCATGGTTGAAACAGCGAATCAAAACCAACTATGAGAATCACGTTAACTACTTGTTTGAAATTATCGAGAAGCATGGATTGAGAGAGTTTCAAAACTTGAAACCTCAAATCATCATTGGAACCATTCATAGTGTAAAAGGTGGTGAAGCTGAGGTGGTTTATCTTTGTCCTGATCTTTCACCACAAGGAATGCAGACTTACGACAACACGCCTGATGACATCATTCGTCAATTCTATGTTGGAATGACACGTTGTAAGGAATCATTGATCTTGTGTGCGCCAACCGGCAGCATGGCGGTGAGATTATGAAGCTTGAAAGTCAAAAATTTGTTGGTAAGTTAGATGTCAGTAATCTAAACGGCATCGTGAAAATTGATGGCATTAACTTATCGCCTTTGATTGATTCTGAGTTGTTTCATGAAAGAGAAGTTGTTGTTACTATTCGTCAGGTGTTTCCAGGTGAGATTGATATAATTCGTGAGTTGATTGAAGCTGAGAAACGTGAAACAATCTATCTGTAGAAGGGAACAAAACTATGAGATTAAAGTTGCTGTTGGATATCGCCATTTATTTCTTTGCTGTCTATGCCGCTGTCTGTTTCACTCTCACTCTTACTGTGATTCAGGTGCGTGAAGCAATTAGATTGTTGATCTTAGTGCTTCGTTGCTTTGAAGAAACAGGCTTGGTTGAGTTGAATCGCAACGGCAAGAAGATTGTTGGCTTGATCGTTAAAGGGAAAGTGCAATTCAAATTATGAAAGTCGGTTTCACAGGTACACGCTCCGGCATGACGGAAGAACAGATCAAAGTATTGATCAGAGTCTTGCTTCATGCTGTTGAGATCACTGAAGTCCATCACGGTGATTGTGTTGGCGCTGATGCGCAGTTTCATGATCTAATTAGAAAGATCGATCCAGGCTGGTTGATTAAGATCGTTGGACATCCGGCCAGCAATTTTCGGCATTATCAGCGAGCAAACAAAGAATGTGATGAGTTGAGAGAAGCCAAGCCTTCATTAATGCGCAATCATGATATCGTTGATGAGTGTGATGATCTGATTGCCGCTCCGAAAGGTGCTACAGAAATTCTACGATCTGGAACCTGGTCAACAATCCGTTATGCTGATAAGCAGAAGAAAGAAATTTTCATCGTTGAACCATCAGGAAACATTAAGACCATTAATGTGAACGTGCCTGTATGAGCAAGTTTGTACCTAAAGGATTAAGTAGAGCCGTTAACTCGCCGATGGAAACGTACATCAATCGGCAAGGTGAAGAGGTACGAGCTTACAATACGCTTACTGAAGAACATGAATTATTCTTGCGTGAGCATGTTGATAATTGTAGTGTAGCATTGCAGCAATGTCCTGAATGTTGGTTGCTCTATGTAAGCATCGGCCAAATTGAGTACGCAAAGGTTCTTACTAAAGATATGGAAGACAACGATGAGTGAAGAAAACAAACAACAGGCAGTGACAACCTACGTTTGCGGCCCTACCAGCTATCCAACGTGCATTTGTAACTGTCCTGAGAACTGCGGTCATATTTGGAATGGCCCTACAGTAGTATGCGGTTACGGTAACAGTGGAGAGATTACCTCAGTAACATGTTCTGTCTGCGGGATGCTGGCTTTCGAGCATGATCTTTGGGTAATGCCATGATAGAAAAAGTTTATCTTGGTGATGGTGTCTATGCAACGTTTGACGGTGATGAGATCATTCTTACCACAGAGAATGGCATCATCATTACAAATACCATTGTTCTTGATGTTCAAGTAACGGCTGCACTGATCATTTATATCAAGAAATTCAGAAGCATTGAAACACTGTGAGTGAGAAGACTAAGCTAACACCACCTCTGAAGTGGGCCGGCGGAAAAAGATGGCTAGTGCCGCTTCTGGCTGAGTTGTACCACGGCCATCATAAGAAGCGCTTCGTAGAGCCTTTCTGTGGCGGCATGGCTCCGTCGCTCGGACTGCAACCGCACATTGCCCTGCTGAATGATTTCAACTACCACCTCATCAACTTCTATCGTCAGATCAAGATGCACGGATTGATGCGCGGCCAGTATCCTTCATTTCCCTGGGTGTACGACAAAGAGATTTACTATCAGTGCCGTGAACAGTTCAACAATCTGATCAAACACAATCAGCAAGGCACTAGAGAAGCCGCGCAGTTGTTTTACTATCTCAATCGCACGTGCTTCAATGGTCTGTGCCGGTTCAATGCTAAAGGCTTCTTCAACGTACCATTCGGCCAGTACACAACTGTTAACTTCGCTTCAAGTTTCAAAGAGTATCAGAGTGCCTTCAAGCATTGGACATTCGAGAATCGAGACTTTGAACACATTGACATTCAATCAGATGACTTCATCTATGCCGATCCGCCTTACGATGTTGTATTCACTACTTACTCAGCCGGTGGTTTTAGTTGGAATGATCAAGTACGATTGTTTCATTGGTTAATGAAACATCCTGGCCCTGTGGTGATCTCAAATCAAGCAACTAAACGGATCATTGATCTTTACAAAGCAGAGTTTGATATTACGTTGCTTGACGGCCCGCGTCGTATTAGTCGCACCGGAGATCGGACACCGGCAAAAGAGATGTTGGCAACAAGAAATCTATGACTTGTGTTCTTCACTCAGATCGTATCGCACGCCAGGATGTTACCGGCATTCCGATATGTGATGAATGCTTAGAGAGTTATCAAATTGAACGTCGTATGATTCAAAACTTTGATGAGCGACATTTCTTTCAGTCACTTGTTAGAGCCAGGCACAAACTTAATGAGAGACAAGAAACCAGCATACATACCGCATATTTGTCAAATTCATAAATGCAAGCAGATGATTCCGAGAATCTTTTTTGCTTGCACTAATCATTGGCGCACACTGCCTTTTCAAATGCAGCGTGAAATCAAGAACGCTCATATACCTGAACAAGAGTTAACCGGCACACCAAGCGCTGAGTACATACTTGCAACGCATCGTGCAATACTGTGGACTTGCAAACGTGAATGGCCGAATGATTACCTGGAATTAAAGAAGAAATTTGATCACATTGACCGTTTATTATTGGGAGATGCCAAAAAGAAAGAGATTAAAGATACGCAAAGCGAAGCAAGCAGCACGCAACCTGATGACATCAATTGTTGAGCACGGCATCATGACACCGGAGCGTGCTAGCTGTGTTCCTACTCATGTTGCTGGTGTCAGTGGACGTTATCTATTCGGACAAGGAAAACAAATCATGAGCGAAGAGAAAGTCACCATCACAGTTGACACCTGGTTGGAAGCGTCACGCATGTTGGCTGGTGCTCAGATGTATCGAGACTATTATGCAACTGATCTTGAGCCTGACGAGCTTTATGAATTTGATGCAATCATTACAAAGTTTCAGGATGCTCAAAAGCAGTTGCCGGAACCAGACGCAGAGACATACGCAGAGTGGTTAGTTAGATCAGATAAGGAAAAACGTAATGGCTGATCTACGAGACAACAAACCACCAGCCGAATTAGTTGGTGATCGATTAGGTGGTTGCTTTGGTGAGTGTGAGATGGAGATCGCTATGCGTGAAATCGTCCGCTTAGCGGTGGAGCGCGGAACCTGGCGAATAACATTGACTGAAAGTATATTTGCAGCCGTTAATAATCCATACGCGATTGATGGATTCAATTCTTTGATTCATCATACCTGGCTGGTGCCGGTAACAGGTGGATACCAAATTCATCAAGATGTTGTCAAACGGTTAATGCGTGAGCGTCCACATTTGTTCCATTGTGCTGCATGATCAAACTATTAAAGTGGCTTGCATAACCTACATCGAGAAAACCTTTCGCTCTAACTCACGTTGGATCATTCAAGAAGCCAACGCGATACTTGAGCACTATGCAGAGCTTGGTTATATAATGACGCTCCGGCAACTCTACTACCAGCTTGTCAAAGCCAACAAAATTCCCAACAACATAAAGTCCTATAACAATCTTGGAAACGTAATCGGTGATGCGCGCCTGGCCGGTTTGATTGACTGGAACCACCTTGAGGATCGTGCTCGCGTGTTACGTGGCATTTGTCATTATGGATCACCACAAGACATGCTAAGCGAAGGGATTAAATCTTATCGGATCGATATGTGGGAGAATCAAGACGTGCGGCCCGAAGTCTGGATTGAGAAAGACGCTTTGAGCGGAGTATTTGAAGGTGTCTGTGGTGAGTTAGATGTTGATCTACTAGCGTGCAAAGGTTATCTCAGTTTGTCGGAAGCTCATTCAGCGGCCATGCGCTTTGAACGTATTGCGGCTAATGGACAGCAACCGATAGTTTTTCATTTTGGAGATCATGATAGCTCCGGCTTAGATATGACGCGAGATATCCTGGCGAAATTTAATCTCTTTATTGGTGGTGTGAAAGTGGATCGAAGAGCACTCACAATGAAGCAAATTAATCTTTATCATCTTCCACCTCAACCAGCAAAGATGTCCGATCCGCGTGCCAGTAATTATATTGATCAATTCGGTGATGAGAGTTGGGAACTGGATTCACTTGATCCACAACAATTGACTGAGCTTGTGCGCGAAGCGGTTGAAGCTGTCCGCGATGAAGACTTGTGGAATGAATCTCTGGCCCGCGAGACAGAAGAACGTGATGGCTTGAGTGTGGTAAATAAACATTGGAACAAAGTTGTATTGCACGCGGCAAAGTTAGACAAGCCAAAGCCGCCGCGCAAACCGCGTAAGAAAAAAGCCAGGAAGAAAACTACAAAGCGATCTTCTAGAAAGCGAGCAACCAAAAAATGAACGGTGATGCTGAAAAGATGATTGCGTTTTTCTATCGCTGTCTGTTTTGTAACCGGCTGTTTGAATACGGTGAGCGTCAAATAAACGAACCAAACTTAACTGAGCACGGCTTAGCTCTATGGAAACCACGAGTGTTGGTTCAGGAAGTACAGCACGAGTGTCAAGACACCGGAAAGGGATGCGCTGTGTTTGTCGGATGTCGGCTTGTTAATAAAGGTGCTCTATAATTCCTTCAATTATGGAATCAAAGCACCTTTCGTCATTTTTTACTTGCATAGGCGGTTCAGACGTGATATAAGGCATTCTGCTTTACAAAAGTCTACGCGGCCCAAACTATTACGAAGGGAGAAAATCATGGCAACAAGTCGTAAGGGTGGTGGATCACGCGACAACGCCGGTGGTAAGAAAACTGGTGGTGGTAAGAAGCTGATGAGTCCGAAGACTCAGGCTTTCTTCGCGCTGAATGATCTTCTGACACTCCACAAGGATGACACCGAAACGCCGGAAGTCACAAATGCACGTCGCGTGCTGAAAGACAACGGCTTCGATGAGCGTCCTTCACGCCAGCAAGAGATCGAAGCGATCAAAGCAGAGATGCAAGCAATTGACGCTTCGGAGCCTGGCGCGGCTGCAACCATTGTTGAGCTTGGCAAGCGTCTCGGCGCTGCACAGCGCGGCAAAGTGGTTGCTTCTAAGAAGGCAGCGGCCTAACAACATTCACGCGGGTAGCGTGAACGGGGGAGCTATTCGCGGAGCGGGTATACGGGCCACGCTCCGCGATTAGCGCTTTTCTAGATGTACATCGTTAACATCAAACGTGCGCCAGGAACCGGCTATGATGAAGCGATTGAGATTGATGGTTCCATTGAGCACGCCATTCATTATCTTGACATCCTCAAAGAACTATCAATCAATTGTACCGGCTTCACGCATGAAGACGAAGGAATGAAACTCATTGGCTGGTCTGGCCCACACAAAATCTTGGAAGCGGAAATCATACCTCATTGGAAAGTGAACAATGAGCAAACTAGAGCGGAACCTTGATCAGCGGATACGCGATCACTTCAAGCATCGGCCTGACATCGTTGCAAAGAAGCTGCACGGTACGATGCACTCATTGAATGAACCTGACTGGTTGTTTACTGTTCAGGGCCGCACAGTGGTCATTGAAATGAAAGTGCCTGGTGAGAAAGAGCGGCCCGCACAGTCACTTCGATTGCGCGAGTGGGAGCTTGCCGGAGCACGCACGGCGGTCTGTACCACTCTTGATGCAGTCATTGAGATCATCAACGCGGAAGAGGCAAGAATGCGCCGGTTG
>Ga0070708_100000153_pt1 | contig 48042 bp, 48 predicted proteins | sample KBSK5503metaG_FD_65469 | JGI IMG/M metagenome (GOLD analysis project Ga0070708, IMG submission 65469) | Corn, switchgrass and miscanthus rhizosphere microbial communities from Kellogg Biological Station, Michigan, USA - KBS K5-50-3 metaG | ecosystem: Host-associated > Plants > Roots >... | reverse complement strand
CGGCGCATGAGGTCGTCGATGTCGCGGTCGACGTACTGGTTGATGGCATTCGCGCCTCCGGCGGCGAGGGTGCCGCCCGCCACCACGGCGGCGACGAGCCATGGCGATGGAATTCCGCGCTGGGCAAGGACCATGGTCGGAATGGTCGTGACCAGCAGCAACTCGATGATGCGGGGCTTGGTGAGCGCCACGTAGGCCCGGAGCGTGTCGGGCATGCTGGCCACCCCGCGTGTCGGGAGATCGGCCCGGCCAGTGGACGGCTCGGATTCCGCGCTGGCCTCGAGTCGGTCCTCGTAGTGACTCGTGAAGAAGGCGGCGACCAGGAGCGCCCAGATCGCGGCGCCGAGTGCCAGGTGCAGCACCTGTGACCAGACCGATAGGTCGGTCAGGACCTGCAGCCCGCCAACGACCGCCTGGACCGCGAACAGGGCGGCAGCCATCAGGACGATGCGCGCGAGCCTGGGCCTTCGCTCCCGCTCGCGCCAGACGGCCAGCGAAACGGCGGCAAGCAGGATCCCGACCGCCACCGCGGCCCAACGATGGATGGCGTGGGGACCGGACTGCTCAGTGAGCTGCGGGAAGGGGCCGCCATTCATGAGCGGCCAATCCGGAAAGACGAGCGCCGAGCCCGTGGCCGTGACGTGCGAGCCGAGGAGCAGCAGGACGTACACGGCCGCGGCCGCGATCGCCAGCCAGACGGTCATGGCTCGCCAGCCACCGCGTCCGAGGATCTTTGCAGGTAGGGTCGAGCGCAAGGCGATGAAGACCACAAGGGCCAGGAGCGCCATGGCCGTCCCGAGGTGGGCGGTCACGATGTCGCCGGCCAGCGCACTCTCAACGGTGACCTTCCCCAGGACCGCCTGGAAGATCACCAGCACCAGCGCCGCGACCGACGGCCACAGGATGGATGAACGCCGCCGATAGCTGACGACGGCGCTCGTCGCGAGGGCCAGCGCCAGCCCTCCGACGATCTCGGCCGTGGTGCGATGCGACCACTCGATGATGGCGTGAATGTCGTTGAAGGGCGGGATCAGACTGCCGCGGCAGGTTGGCCACTCCGGGCAGCCGAGCCCGGACCCCGTCGAGCGCACCACGACGCCAACCACCACGAGGAGGAACGTCATCGCCACCGTCGCGGCGGCGAGCTTGGTGAATCGGCTCAATCGTCCTCCGTCACGCTCTCGGTCACCCGGAGGTCGTTCCGCGGGGCGGGCGACGGCAATCATAGCCGCAGCAAGGTGCTCTACCTCAGAAGGGCGATGGAAGTCCCTCGCGCGGTGGCGGACGCTCACCAGGCATGCTGCGAAAGAGCAGCCCGACGAGCAGACCGAAGACGAAGCCGCCAACATGGGCCACATACGCCACGCCACCTGCTCCGGCGGTCTGATCCACCGAGCCCAAGCCGTTTAGGAACTGGAAGACGGCCCAGATCCCGATCGCGACAATGGCAGGCACGACAAACACGAACGGGAAGGTAAAGACCGTCACCCGATTGCGTGGGAAGAGAACGATGTACGCGCCCAGCACCCCCGAAATCGCCCCCGATGCCCCCAGAGTCGGTATCGTCGACGTGGGGTCGACGAAGACCTGGGCAAGGCTCGCCACGATGCCGGCCACGAGGTAGAAGAGCAGGTACACGACCGACCCCGCAGCACGTTCCACGTTGTCGCCGAAGATCCACAGGAAGAGCATGTTGCCACCCAGGTGCAGCCAGCTGCCGTGCATGAACATGCTGGTGAGCAAGGTCAGGTAGATCGGGTCCGGGCCGGGTGCCTGCGGGATGAGATAGCGCACGCCATCGATGACCGGCGTCGTTGCCGTCAGGATGTCGTGGCCGGTCGTGATCTCTGCGGGAACGGTGCTGAAGCCGTAGGTGAACGTGTTGTCCCCGCTCCCCCGCTGGAGCAGCAGGAAGACGGCGATGTTCACCGCAATGAGCGCCAGGTTGACCCAGGCAATCCCGGCGCCCGGCTCGTTCTCGTCGGCGATGGGCAGCATCCGTCAGCCTGCCCGTGGGGCGAGCATGCGGCGCTCGGCGCTGCGTGCGGGCGGGACGAAGCGCAGCGGAGCCGGAACGAGCGGGAGGATCCGCCGGGAAGCGGCGGCGACGTGCCCCATCGCGCGGACACGAGCTTCCGTCCAACCGATCCCGTAGCCGCGGAGGATCTCGGTGGGCAGGACGCTGAACGACGCAAGGTGCGCTGCATCCCACACGAACCGCGGTGGAAAGCGGCTCGGGTAGAGGACCGACCGGCTCAGGGCGCGGGCCGTCGGCGTCACGGACACCTCGCCGCGCGAAATGCGACTCGCCATCCACGCCCGGAGTTCCACCAGAGTGGAGGGGACCAGATCGGCCGGAACTCCCAGGCGCATGGCCACCAGACGCGATTCGCCGTGATACGCCTCCGCCTCCTCGTCAGACAACGGTTCGACGTAACGGTCGTAGATGCGGAGCGCCGTATCGACCAACGTGGCGTGCACCCACAGGAGCCTCATCGGATCCAGGGCCGTGTATCGCTCGCCGGTCTCCGGCACGATCCCGGTCACAGACCGATGAATGGCGTTCAGGTGACCGATCGCGTGCTCGGCACGCGGGGTTGTGCCAAAGGCGAGGGCAAAGGTGACGGTCAGCGTGCGGCGAAGACGTCCGTAAGGATCCTCCCGGAAGTTCGAGTGATGGGCCACGCCGGCTGCGACACCGGGATCGGCAAGTTGGAGCAGGAAGGCCGCCGTCGCTCCTGCCAGCACGACGAGCTCGCGGTCGATGCGCCAGGCCATGCTCGACGGCCCGAAGAGGCCCGGGTCGGCGTCGCCCGGCATCGACCGCTAGTCCTCGAGCTCGACGATCTGGTCGCCAGGCCGGACGATGCCACCGACCAGGATGTCGGCCCGCAGGCCACCCCTGGTCGAGAGCCCGGACCGAACGCCCGGCCGGGTGAGCGATTCGAGGTGATTGCACGGCGTGCATGGCTTGATCCCGAGGCAGATCGTTTCGCCGACCTGGAATCGCCGATCGACGAGGGCATTGAGGTCGACCCCGCGCGTTAGCAGGTTGCGCCGGGTCTCACGCGGCTCGAGCGGAATGCCGGTCTCAACGACCATCGCTTCGATCCCCTCCGCGCCGATGAAGGTGATCTCCGACCCGCTGATCCCGAGGCCCGCATAGCGATCGCCGACGATTCCCACCCCGGCCTCGAGCACCGCCTCATCGATCCGGACCATTGGATCGCTTCGATCGGGGTGGATGTGGATCGCCTCCACTACCCCGTGCTGTAGCTCTCGAGTCGGCTGGCGCATGCGCTCAGCGCCGGCCAGCATCGGTCTCATGTCCACGGCAGCCTCACGTGCGGCAGGATGGCGTTCAAGAGGAGGCCAAGGATCAAGAGCCCACCGGCGCGGCGCGTGTGGACAAATGCCGCCGATACGAACCAGAGCGGCCACACCGGATAGTTTGGCGGCGGCTCGGCAGGGCGTGGCTTGGCGTAGACCCCGAGGACTTGCACAAGGCGCGGCACACCGAGGAGCGTGAGGATCACGAAGGGTCCGGTCCAGCCGACGAGCGCCGCCCCGACCACGATCGGGTAGAAGGCGATCATCAGCACCTGCGCGACGAGCTTGGAATGAGCCTCACCCAGGATCACCGGGAGGGTGTGGACGCCCCGGGCACCGTCGGCGGCAATCTTGTCGATGTGCTTGCCGAAGAGGACCGTGGTGACGAGGATCGCGTACGGCAGGCTGGCGACCCAGACCCAGGCCGGGAGCGAGCCCGTCGCCGCGTAGTACGTCCCGCCGATCATCAGTGGCCCCCAGACGACGAAGACGCCGGGCTCGCCGAGCCCGTGGAACTTCAGGCGGATCGGCGGCGCGACGTAGAAGACGCTCACGAAGAGGCCGCCCAGCGCAAAGGCCGCGACGAGCGGGCCGCGGGCCGCGACCAGCACAACGAGGATGGCGAAGTCGACGGCATTGGCCGCGACGATCGCCGCGGCCAGCTGGCCCTTCGTCAGCATTCCGGAGAGGATCGGATGCGGGGCATACAGCGCCCGCACATAGTCGTCGGTATCGACCCCGCCTTCGAGGTCGAAGTAGTCGTTGATCATGTTGTTCGACGCGTGAGCCACCACCAGCCCCACGACGCTCAGGGCCAGCCACCAGTAGTTGACCTTCGCCGCGTCCGCGCCGATCGCGAGAAGACCGCCGATCAGCCCGGAGGTGAGGGTCATGCTGAAGACGGCGGCGCGGGTGATGATCAGCCACTTGCTCACGCCATCCATCCGCGCTCCGGCCGGCAGGTTGGCGGTATTGATCACGTACCGCCAGGTGGCGAATCGTTGGGCGAAGCTCATCCGCCGATCATAGCGGCTGTCGCCCACGCGACAGCTCGATTGCCCATTGGGCGGCGATCATGGACGCGGTGAGCTCGCCGCCGTCAGCCGCGCCCAGGATCGGGACCTCCGAGATCGAGGTTCGGCCCTTCGCCGGCAGCCTGCGCGACTGGCTCGACGCCGTGAGCATTCCCTTCGGGTTCCGTGTCACGCTCGAAGATCTGCCGCTCTTCGAGAGCTCCATGGAGCTCGATCGCGCCCTGGCGGCGTATGCCGGTGATCGGATCGTGGGAACGGCCAACGCCTTCTCCTTCGACCTCACGATCCCTGGCGGGACCCTCCCCGCCGCCGGCGTCACGATGGTCGGCGTCCATCCGACCCACCGACGACGCGGGATCCTGACACGGATGATGCGCGCCCAGCTGGCGGAGATCCGCGAGCGGGGCGAGCCGCTCGCGATCCTATGGGCCTCCGAGGCCCCGATCTACGGCCGTTTCGGCTATGGCATCGCCACCTATCGGGCCTCCTTTGAGCTGCCCAAGGCGCGCGCGGCGTTTCGGCAGTCCGAGGCGCCTCGCGGCACGTTCCGGCTCGTGGAGCCCGATGAGGCGGAAGGGATCTTCCCCGAGATCTACCGGCGCTCTGCGCCTTTGCGGGCAGGCGCCTTCAGTCGCTCGCCAGGATTCTGGCGTACCGAGTTCTTTCACGATCCCGAGCGCTGGCGGCGCGGCGGCGGGCCCGCATTCTTCCTCCTGCACGAGACCGATGGCACCGCGGACGGCTACGCGCGCTACCGGCTCCACGCGGATTGGGATGAGCGCGGCCCCAAGGCAGTGATCGACATCTCCGAGGCACTGGCGTCCACACCCGCCGCCGAGCGCGAGCTCTGGGAATACCTGTTTGCGGTCGACCTGACCGAGACCGCTCGCGCCCACAACATCCCGGTGGACGCGCCCCTGCGCTTCTGGTTGACCGATCCGCGTGCCCTCGGCCTGACAGTGAGCGACGCACTCTGGCTGCGCATCGTGGACCTTCCGGCGGCCCTCGCGGGTCGCGGCTATGCAGCCATCGACCACCTCGTGCTGGACGTCAGCGATCCCTTCTGCGACTGGAACAGCGGCCGCTGGCTGCTGGACGCCGGCGCCGACGGGGCACGCGTGACGGGCAGCGACCTCGCCCCGGACCTGGAGCTGAAGATCACCGAGCTGGGGAGTGTCTACCTGGGCGGCACGAGCTTCGCCGAGCTGGCGCTTGCGGAGCGGATCGCCGAGCGCAGCTCCGGTGCCGTCGAGCGCGCGGATGCCCTCTTCCGAACGTCGCTCGCCCCCTGGGCGCCCGGGATGTTCTAGCTCGCTGTCGTCCCGCTGACGTCATCCCGCAGGTGATCGCGACGATTCAGGCACCTCCACAGCTCCAACAACGCCAGGGTTCCTGATCCCGACGCCATTGACGACGGCGCCGCCCAGGCAGAGCGTCGCCGCAATCAGCATCGCCAGGTGGAACGCGTCCGTTGAGGCGGCACGCGCCGCGGCAATCTCGGCGTCGGTGGGCGTGTCGGCCGGCGGGTTCAGTGGCGGGAAGCGCTCACGGACCACGGCGCTATCGGTCTGCAGCCCGGGCAGTCGGGAGGCCAGGCCGCCGTAGAAGCTGGCGGTGACGCCGATGAAGATGACCGCCGTCGCAAGCAGTGGGCCAATGCGGGATAGCGCGTTATTGATGGCTGAGGCGAGTCCCGCGTTGCGCGCCGGGACGGAGGCCATGAGTGCCGTCGTCAGCGGCGCCACGAGGATTGAGATGCCGATCGCGAAGCCCAAGGTCGCCGGCAGCAGATCGACGAAGACGCTGCTGGGCGGCACCAGGGATACGGGTCGCGCAACCGTCGCGTCCCAGGACGTGCTGTTCGGCGGGATCCGCGTCAGCCAGAGCAGGCCGATCCCCATCAGTGCTGGGCCGACGGTCATGAAGATGCGCGGCCCGATGCGGCCGGCAAGCGTTCCAACCTGCGTCGAGATGAGGGCCAGGAAGATGGCAGTCGGGATCGACAGCAGGCCGCCTGCCAGCGCGCTGTACCCGAGCGTTCCCTGCAAGAAGATCGCCTGAAACGAGCCGTAGGTGTAGAGCGCACCATAAATCAGCATGGTCGACAGATTGGTGACGGTGAAGTTGCGAGAGCGGAAAAGCGAAGGGGGCACCAGCGGGTGCGGTCGAAGGGTCATGAGCGGCACGAGCGCGACCGCTGTGACGGCACCGATCGCCAGCGCGACGAACGCCGAAGGATCGGACCACTGCGTGGTCTGGCCGCGGATCCCACCGAAGCTCAGTCCGCCGACCGCCAGTGCGATCGCTCCCGCGCCGAGCCAGTCGAAGTGTCCGCTCGCCTCAGGGTCCCGACTCTCGCTGATGGCGGTCCGCGCCAGGTAGAGCGCTGCCACGACCAGCGGGGCGTTGATCAGGAAGGCGATCCGCCAGCTGATGGTGTCGACCACGAAGCCGCCGAGCACCGGCCCCGCGATCGTCGTCACGCCTGACGCCGCGGCCCATATGCCAAAGGCGCGACCGCGCTCCGGCCCATCGAAGGTGGCGTTGATGATGGCCAATGAGGTCGGGACCAGCACGGCGCCAAAGGCGCCCTGGAGGAGCCGTACGCCGATCAGCACCTCCATCGTCGGCGCGAGCCCGCAGAGCACGGAGGCCGTGCCGAAGCCGGTCAGTCCGATGATGAACATCCGCCGTCGTCCGTACGTGTCGGCGAGGGCGCCGGCCAGGATGAGCAGGGCGGAGAGGGTCAGCAGGTAGCCGTTGACGATGTACGACTGTCCTTCGAGAACGCCCACGAACGTGGTCGGGAGCTCCTTGCCGATCGCCTTGAGGGCGACGTTGACCACGGTTGAGTCGAGGAAGACGATGCCCGAGCCGAGGATGACGGCCGCGAGGGCCCACGAGCGGCGCTGCACGTGCCCATGATGGGGCGCACATAAATCGATTGCAGGCCGCCGGCGCCGTACCGCACACTGCGGGCCGTGACCGCAACGGCCGCCCCGAGCCTGTCGCCGTACGCCGTCTTCCGCAACCGCAGCTTCAGGCTGCTGTGGACCGCCCAGCTGGTCTCGACCGCGGGCAGCGCCCTCACGGCACTGGCCGCAGGGATCCTGATCTTCCGGATCACCCACTCGGTCCTGTCGGTCGGCCTGATGCTGATGGCGACCGCTGGGCCGAGCCTTCTGGTCGGGCTCGTCGCCGGCGTCTTCGTGGACCGCTGGAATCGAAAGTGGATCATGATCTCGGCCGACCTGCTGCGCGCCGTCGTGGTCTTCCTGATCCCACTCTTCGTGGGCTTCCACATCGTCTGGCTCTACGTGCTGGTCGCCGTCTCATCCGGGATCACCCAGTTCTTCGAACCGGCCAATGAGAGCGTCCTCCCCGAGATCGCCAGCGAGCCGGAGCTCGCCTCGGCGAACTCGCTGATCGGGATCAGCAGCTTCGGGTCGACCGCCATCGGCTTCGCCGCTTCCGGCCTCATTGCATCCACCCTGCCCATCGAGTGGGCCTTCTGGCTCGATGCGGTCAGCTTCATGTTTTCCGCAGCCTGCATCTCGCTGGTTCGCATCGGCCACATTGCTGCCGAGGAGAAGACCTCGGTCGCCATCGTCGCGACCAACCTGGTCGCCGGTGTGCGCTATCTCTTCTCGACTCCCATCCTGCGCTCACTGTTCATCGTCTCGGCGCCGGTCTACCTGTCCTACGGCCTGTGGAACACCCTCCTTCTGCCGTTCGCCCTCAACGCCCTGCATGCCAACGAGTTCGTATATGGCCTCCAGGAGGGGCTCACCTCCGTCGGTTTCGTGATCGGCAGCCTGGTGATGGCCAACCTTGCCGATCGCTGGCGCGAAGGGCAGTGGCTGGCGCTCGGCTGGTTCATGATGGGGGTGATCGGGGTCTTTTACGGCCTCGCGTCGAACATCGCGCTGGCGATTGGTCTCGTCATGCTTCAGGGCTTCTTCAATTCGCCAACCAGTATCGGCCGGCGACTGATCATCCAGCGCAATACGCCGCGCGACTTCCGCGGTCGGGTCAACAGTGGCTTCTTCGTCACGCGCGACGTCGCGTTTCTCGTGGGGATGGGGCTTGCCGGGCTGGCTGACCTGATCGACATCCGTCTCTTGGTCGTGCTGTCGCAGCTGATCCTGGTCGGCTGCGGCACCTTGGTCCTCTTCCTGCCAGGCCTCGGCCAGCCAGCCGCAGAGTGGCGGCGCGCCGCTCGACTCCTGCGCGCATCTCCTGGCGCACCGGGCCTTGGCATCGGGCGCAGGGCGACCCTGGCGGACTTCGATCTCCTCGTCGGCTTCCTCCCCCAATTTGGCGACCTGACCGAGAAGGATCGTGGGAGCCTGATCGCACGGGCTCGCGTCATGGAGGCACCCGAAGGCACGCGAATCGTGACCGCCGGCGAGGCAGGCGACTCTGCGTACTTCATCCTGAAGGGACAGACGGTGGCCGGTCTGCCGACCGATGAGGGCGGCTTCCGAGCCCTGTCGTCCATGAATGCGGGCGACTTCTTTGGCGAGATCGCTGCGCTCACCGGCAGCCGCCGTACGGCAAATGTGGTCGCCGAGGAGCCCACGACGCTCATGGAGGTGCCTGCCTCCGCGCTCCGCTCGCTGATGTCGGTACCGCAGATCAGCCAGCTCGTGTTCTCGAAGCTGACCGAGCGACTGAGCCGCACGAATGCCGACCTTCCACGCTTCGCCGGCCTCGACCAAAGCACCCTGAAGGACCTCAGGACGCGGCGACCGCCGGGCGAGGCGCTCCCGGAGACAGACTGACCCACGCCGCCCGGCGCGCCATGCGGAGGTCGCCGCTGCGCCAGCCGTCGAGCCGAATAAGGGGTTCCGACTATCCGATGGGCTCGAATCTCGCGGTAAAGTGGCGGAGCGTTGGCGGCTCCGAGACGATCCTCATCCCGCGCAGTTTGCCCGCCCGCTCCGCGACCCAGCGCACCACTTCGATGACGTAATCGACGTGCGATTGGGTGTAGACGCGACGCGGGATCGCGAGCCGGACGAGCTCCAGAGCCGCCGGCGTCTCCAAACCATCCGGGTGCCGCCCGAACATCACGGACCCGATCTCGCAGCCTCGGATGCCGCCCTCCCGGTAGAGGGCAACCGCGAGGGACTGGCCGGGGTACTCGAGCGGCGCGATGTGCGGCAGGAGCGCGGCCGCGTCAAGGTAGACGGCATGCCCACCAATCGGCTGAACGACTGGGATGCCGGACGTGACGAGAGCGTCGCCCAGGTACGCGGTCGATCGGATCCGGTACCGAAGGTAATCCTCGTCCACGACCTCGGCCAACCCCTGTGCGATCGCCTCCAGATCGCGCCCTGCCAGCCCTCCATACGTCAGGAAGCCCTCGGTGAGAATCAGCATGTTCCGAGCACCTTCGGCCCAGCCGTCGTCGTTGAGCGCCAGCCAGCCACCGATGTTGACGATCGCGTCCTTCTTGGCACTCATCGTCATGCCATCGGCGAGCGACGCCATCTCACGGACGATCTCCGGCACCAGCCGATGCGCGTACCCGTCCTCGCGCTGCTTGATGAACCAGGCGTTCTCCGCGAAGCGGCAGGCATCGAGGAAGAGGGGGACCCCGTATCGGTCGCAGATAGCGCGCACGGCGCGCAGGTTCTCCATGCTGACCGGCTGGCCACCGCCCGAGTTGTTCGTGACGGTCACCATCACCACCGGGACCTGATCCGGCCCACGCTCGCGCATGAGCGCATCGAGCGCGCCGACGTCCATGTTCCCCTTGAACGGGTGCAGCGTGGCGGGCTCGCGTCCCTCGCGAATCGGCAGGTCGACCGCCTCGGCGCCGCTGAATTCGACGTTGGCGCGGGTAGTGTCGAAGTGCGTGTTGTTCGGCACTACCTTGCCCGCGCCGCCGATCACCGAGAAGAGGATCTTCTCCGCGGCCCTTCCCTGGTGGGTGGGAATGATGTGCTTGAAGGGAAAAAGGGCCTGGACGGCCTGCCTGAACCGATAGAAGGAGGGCGATCCCGCGTAGCTTTCGTCCCCGCGCTGGATCCCTGCCCACTGCGCGCTGCTCATGGCTCCCGTGCCCGAGTCGGTGAGCAGATCGATCAGCACGTCGTCCGAATGAACGTTGAAGAGGTTGTATCCGGCCTCTTCGAGCTTGGCCTGTCGTTCGTCAACGGTTGTGAGCCGGACGGGCTCCACGCTCTTGATCCGGAACGGCTCGATGATGGTGCGCCAGCGGTCCATGTGCTCGGAGAGGATAGGTGCGCCGGAGCGATCCGGGGCCACTTCGACGCTTCACTGCTTCTTTGCTTCATTGCTTTCACCGCGTCGCGGCTCGCTGCGCGCCGGGCGTACCATCCCTCCATGACCAGCCTGACTGAGATCGAGTCCGGGCCCCACCCGCTGCCGGGCGTCCCATCAGCGGTTCCGGTGCCGCCGCCGAGCGGCCGCGACCCCAGCGTCGAGCAGGCCGCACGGGCGCTGGAACCCTTCCTCCGTGCTCTCGGTGAGCGGCGCGATTTCGCCGTCCGATTCTGGGACGGTCGCGGCTTCCGAGCGCCCAGGGGCGTGAATCCGCGATTCACCCTGGTCATCCGCCGCCCGGGTGCGCTGCGGCGAATGCTGCTGCCGCCAACTGACCTCGCCATTGGCGAGGCATTCGTCCACGGCGACTTCGACGTCGAGGGGGACATCTTCTCGTTCGTGTCCCTGCCGGACCGTCTGGGTCAGCTTCCGCTCGGACCGATGGACTGGCTCCGCATTGCCCTCCGCCTGACCGGCCTGGCCGACAACGCGCCCCCGGCAGAGGGCCGATCGGCGGCTGACCTGAGCGGCGAGCTTCACTCGGCCGCGCGCGACAGCGCCGCGGTCCGCTTTCACTACGACGTGGGCAACGAGTTCTATCGGCTCTGGCTCGACGAGCGGATGGTCTACTCCTGCGCCTACTTTCGGTCCGATGACGCCTCACTCGACGACGCGCAGCTGGCCAAGCTCGACCTCGTCCTCGACAAGCTCCAGATCCGCGACGGCATGCGGCTGCTCGATGTCGGTTGCGGCTGGGGCGGGCTCCTGATCCGCGCGGCCGAGCGGTTCCCCGAGCTCACCGCCGTGGGGATCACCCTGGCGCAGCGCCAGTACGAGCTTGCCCGGCAGCGAATCGAGGAAGCCGGCTTCGCGGATCGCCTTCGCGTCGAGCTCACGGATTATCGCGATGCGCCTGCACGCCTCGGGCAGTTCGATCGGATCGCCAGCATCGGTATGGCGGAGCACGTCGGGGAGCAGCACATGCCCGATTACTTCGCGGCCGCGCGCGAGTGCCTCCGGCCGGGTGGGCTCTTTCTGAACCACGCCATCACCGCGCAACCTGCCCGAACGGCGCCGGCCGGCGGCGGGTTGCTCCCTGGCGCGCTCGGTCGGGCGATTGCTCGTCGCTCTTTCATCGACGCCTACGTATTCCCGGACGGAGAGCTGCTGACCCTGACGCAGATGTTGGCGCCGGCGCAGGCCGCCGGCTTTGCCGTCGTCCACCTGGAGTCCCTGCGCCCGCACTATGCGCGCACGCTGCGCCACTGGGTCGCGCGCCTCGAATCACACTGGGATGAGGCTGTGGCTGCCGCGGGCGAGGCGGTCGCTCGCACATGGCGGCTCTATATGGCCGGTGCCGCCATTGGCTTCGAAGCCTCCCGCCTGGACGTGCACCAGCAGCTGCTTGCGCTCCCCCGCGCGGATGGGACGAGCGACGCGCCGCTCATCCCGAATTGGACGTGACCGCCTCCGACCCACATCGGCTGCGCCCCGACCACCTGCCAACGCCCTTTACCGCCGAGGAGATCCGCGTCGGCTGCCAGCCAGGTCGGATGGTGCGATCACTCGTCGTCCAGGCGGGTGAGGATCCCGTGGTCCACGTCACTCGGTTCGTCTCCGCGGACGCGGTGGGCGCTGAGCAGGAATCGTGGGAGGAGACGCCGGACGGCGCGCGCCTGAGCGAACCGGAGCGGCGCCAATCGACCTGGCTCGGATTCCAGGAGCACGCCTCTTTCCCCGCCGCGACGACCGAGGTCGCCGGGGAGGAGATCGAGATCCCGGCAGGGCGTTTCGCATGCCTCCGCTACACGAACCGCGATGGAGAGAGGCTCCGCACGTTCTGGTTCGCGAGCTCGGTGCCCGGCATGCCGCTCCGCTTCGAGGAGCGAGTCAACGGCGCCATCGTCTTCTCGTCGACGGCGATCGAGAACATCCCGGGAGCCGAGACGCCCTGACATTGGGTCGCCTTACCGGATTGCGGCGACCACCAACGCGACGGCGTAGCCGGCGAGCAGCAACACGCCGGTGTAGAGGTGCAGCTTCACGTTGGTCCCCATGAAGGCCATGAGGAGGTAGGGGCTGTCGTAGTGCTGGTGGATCCCGCGCGAGACCTGGAAGACCAGGGGTAGCGCAGCCAGCGCCACGAGCGTCGGCCAGGGCATGATGCCGGTCGCAACTCCCACGACCACGAGCGCAAAGGCCACCAGCCCGGCCACGAGGTAGAGGCGCTCGACCGCAACCTGGCTAAGTCGCACGACGAGCGTGCGCTTCCCGGCGGCCGCATCCCCACCCCGGTCCGGGATCTCGTTCACGTACAGGATCAGCGCGATCAGGATCGCGACCGGAAGCGAGGCGATGAGCGGCTCCCAGGCCAGGCGGCCGGTCTCGGCGACGTAGGCGCCGAGGAGCATGATCGGTCCAAAGCCGGCAGCGACCGCGATCTCGCCCAGTCCTCGGTAGACCAGCTTGAGCGGCGGAGCCGTGTATGCCAGACCGATCAGCACGCCGGCGACTCCGATCGCCAGCAGCTCGACGCTGGGCCGGATCGCGAGCACGGCCAGCCCGATGATGATGGCGGCCGCGTAGAGCCCGACCGCCACGGCGACGAGCTGGCGCATCGTGACCAGGTCGTAGTGCACCACGCGCGAGCCGCCGCTGAACTGCGTCGGGTTCACATTCGCCGCGTCGGCCCCGGAGAGCGTGTCAAAGATGTCGTTCGTGACATTGGTGGCGAGATGCGCAAGGCTCCCGCCGATTACGACCAGTGCGGCGACCACCCAGTCGAACGGGCCATGTCGCGCCGCGATCACCAATCCCAGAAGGACGGGCACGAGCGTCGCGGTCAGGAACGGAAGCCGCGTTGTCCGCAGGATCAGCCAGCCGAGCGCCAAGCGCGGCTTGACCGGATGCCCGCGCACCGCGGAGAGCTGCGCCAGGTAGCGGCGCGACTGCGGGACGGAGCGCTCCGAGTACTCGAAGAACGGCGTCTCGGCTTCGTCCCAGCCCCATGTGCGCTCGGCGATCAATGCGACGGTGCCATCCGATGGCGCGGCGGCGTGACCCCAGACCGACAGGTATCGGCGTTCGTCGTAGCCGATCCCCGGCTGCGGCCGGATGTGGCTGCCGGTGGCGACCACATCCCGATCGGTCGGGATCGGCAGGCCGCCCGGCTCGTCGAGGAGCAGGCGGCCGGCGGTGCCATCGGTCTTGAAGGTCGTGGCAACGCTGAGCGGATACCCTGCGTCGTCGACCCAGGAGACGACGATGAACGGGTAGCCATCCATCCGAGCCAGGGTCGCGGCGTCGACCGCGGGCATCAGGCCACCGCCTCGCGGGGCGCTTCGCTGACCTGCGGCGCAACCGAGGTGTCGCCGCCAGCCCAGTACAGGCACCGCTGCGGCGTGATCTCGATGACAGCCCGCTCGAAGAAGAGCGGAAGCGCAACCCGAGCCTTCAGGAATTGGTCAATCGCCGGCTCCTTGCGCCGCCAGAGGTGCAGGATCAACCGCTCCCATTGCGAATGCGGGTCGTCCTCGATGACGCGGGCGGTCCCCTGGATCGTGGCGCGATCCGGGTTGCCCTTCATGGCCACCGGGTCGGTCAGCGAGACGGAAACCCGCGGGTTGCGCTTGATGTGCTCGAGCTTGCGGGAAAAGAGGGTGCTCGAGTGCATGAAGATGAGCCCGCCGTCGTAGAGAGGGATGAGGGGGTGGGTGACCGGCCGGCCGTCGGGCCGAACCACCGTGAGCTCGCCCACGAGCGCCACGTTCAGGAGCTCTTCGACCGGTTCCGGCAACCAACCCATGTGAGCCTCCGCGACGCTCGCTCAGCGTCCGCTGCTGAAATGTGATACCTCAAGATAGCACATTCTTTCGAACGCACGAGCACTGGCGGTCGTGGGCCAACGAGGCGCGTCCTTCGTCGCGGCGCGACCGACCCGCGTCTGAGGAGCTGCGTTCAACCACCCACCGCGCGGCGTACACTCCCGGCCGATGACCGGCCGTCCCAACCACATCGCCCTCGTGCGGTTTCCGGGCGGGGAGCTCCGTTCGCTCGACGAAACCGAGCTGGGCCAGATTGACAAGCTTCGCGCCAAGCCAGGCTGCCTGATCTGGCTCGACATCACCGATCCCGTGGACGAGGACATCGGTCTCCTCAAGGATGAGTTCGACGTGCACCCCCTGGCGGTCGAGGACCTCCAGCTGCGGCACCAGCGCCCCAAGATCGACACCTATCCCGGGCAGCACGTGATTGTGACCTACGAGGTGCGCAAGGCCGATGGCGACGCCCAGGCGAAGCCCGTCGAGGGTGACGACGGTTCCGCGCTCGGCGAGATTCACCTGTTCGTCGGTGCGGGATACCTGGTCAGCGTCCACTGGGGACCGTCTCCGGTCGTCACCGATGTTCGAGAACGCTTTTCCAAGCGCAAGGACGCCCTGGGGACGACCGTCGGCGGCCTGCTCTACGCCGTGCTCGACGAGGTGGTCGACGGCTATTTCCCCCTCCTCGACACACTGAGCGAGCGCATCGACGAGCTCGAGGACCAGATCGTCGCCGGCAATCAAGGTGGCAGCACGCTGCGCGAAGTGCTCAGCATCAAGCGCGAGCTCCTCCAGCTGCGCCGGGTCCTGGCTCCGCAACGCGACGTCGCGAACACCCTGCTGCGGCGCGAGGTAGAGCTCATCGAGGATGCGATCCTCCCCTACTTCCAGGACCTGTACGACCACCTGGTCCGGGTCCTCGATCAGCTGGACCTGTATCGCGACCTGGTGGCAGCGACCCTCGAGGCCAACCTGTCGGTCACGAGCAACAACCTGAACGCAGTGATGAAGCGGTTAACGGCATTCACCGTGGTGCTGATGGTGCCCACGCTGATCGCAGGCATCTACGGCATGAACTTCCACTTCATGCCCGAGCTGAGCTGGCCGTGGGGCTATCCCGTCGCCCTCGTCGTGATGGCGCTGACGATGACCGGGCTTGGCATCTTCTTCTGGCGTAAGGACTGGTTCTGAGGAGAGTCAGGGGGTCTTCCCTTTCGACGTCAAGTCTCTTGACATCAAGAGAATAAGACGGGCTAGAATGGCTCCTCCGTGAGCATGACCTCATCTCTCTCCACGCCCGCCCGACCGGCCATCGAGGCGACCGACCTGGTGCGCACCTACCGTACGCATACGGGCGTGATTCGCCGCCATCGGCTCGACGTCGAGGCGGTGAAAGGCATCAGCTTTGCCGTTGAACCCGGCGAGCTCTTCGGCCTGCTCGGACCGAATGGGGCCGGAAAGACGACGACCATCAAGATGCTGATCACGCTGCTCCTGCCCACATCAGGCACGGCCACCGTGATGGGCCTCGATGTGGTGCGCGACACGACGGAGGTGCGCAAGCGGATCGGCTACGTCTTCGGCGGCGATCGGGGCCTCTACGACCGCGTCAGCGGGCTCGACAATCTGCGGTACTTCGCCGAACTGTACGGCGTCGATCCCGCCGAGCAGTCACGGCGAATCGGAGCGTTGCTCGAGCTGGTCGGGCTGACTGGTCGGGAGCGGGAAAAGGTTGAGGGCTACAGCCGCGGCATGCGGCAGCGTCTGCACATCGCCCGCGGCCTGCTGCACGACCCGGACGTGCTCTTCCTCGACGAACCATCCCTTGGCCTCGACCCCGTCGGAGCGCGTGAGCTGCGTCGCACGATTCAGTCGCTCGTCGAGGCGGGCAAGACGGTGCTGCTCACCACCCACTACATGTTCGAGGCCGATGCGCTGTGCGACCGGATCGCGGTCATCAACGGCGGCAAGATCGTTGCGCTCGGGACGGGCGCGGATCTCAAGAATGCGGTCGTCAACCGCACGATCATCGAGATCGAGACGTTTGGTGTGACGGCCGGCACCGTCCAGAGGCTGCGTGACGACCCCGACGTGATCGCGGTGAACACCGAGGAACGTGACCAGAGCGAGATCCTGCTCGTGCAGAGCGAGCACGGCCCCCAGATCACCCAGCGGCTGCTGGCGGCGATCGGTGACACCCGAGTCGGCAAGGTGGTCGCTCGTGAGCCGACGCTGGAGGACGCCTATGTCCACCTGATCGCCACAACCGGCGAGACCGACGGCGCGGCTCGAGCGGCTTCGGTCTCGTGAGCTGATCCGATGACCGAGTCCTTGCGGGTCGCCCGACTGATCTGGTTCGTCACCTGGTTCAACGTGAAGATGCTTCTGACCAGCGAGTTCTTCATCCTGACCACGTTCCTCTCCCCCATCATCTTCGCCACCCTTGCCTTCTTCCTCTTCCGCGCCGGGAGCAATACGAGCGGCCAGACCCTTCTGTACGTGGCGCTCGGCGCGGGGATGATGGGGGTCTGGAGCACGACGCTCTTCGGCTGTGGCGGCGCCATCGCCTGGCAACGATGGGAAGGAACGCTGGAGCTGTTGGTCAACGCTCCGTCGCGCTACGACTACATCCTGGTCGGGCAGACCTTCGGGGCCGTGACGCTCGGCTTCTATGGCATCGGCGCGACGATCGTGTGGGGGATGCTCCTGTTCGGCATGCCCCTGGAGGCAACCTTCCCGTGGCTCCTTCCGTTCGGGCTTGCGGCCGCGGTCCTGTCCCTGGGTTCTCTCGGAATGCTGATCGCCACCACCTTCGTCCTGTACCGTCACGCCAACGCGCTCGGCAATCTGCTCGAATATCCGATATGGCTGATCGCCGGCCTGCTCGTGCCCGTCGCCACGCTGCCGTTCTGGGTGCAGCCCATCAGCTGGCTGCTCGCGCCCACCTGGGGGATGGAGGCGATCCGCGGCTCAGCCACCGCCAGCGACCCGCCGTTCTTCGCGATCGGGATGTGCCTCGTCCTGGCGGTCGTCTACTACGTGCTCGCCCGGATCATCCTCGTCTATGTCCTCAACAAGGCCCGTCGGGACGCGACGCTGGCGCTCCAATGACGGTGGCAGTCGCGCCGGCGCTCCGCTCGCCTGCGAATCCAGGGTCGCTGCGGGCCGCCTGGCGGGTCTTCTGGAATGGGGGCCTGCTGAGCTACGGCGCCCTCTTCAACTGGGCTCGACCCTCGATCTACATCCCGACCCTCATCGGCGGGCCGACGTTCCAGCTGCTCTTCTTCGCGGCCCTGGGCTCGTACGCCACTCACCGAGACCCCGCGTATTTCGCGCTCGGCAACGCCGTGCAGGTGAGCGCCCTGGCGGGCGTCTTCGGGATGACCATGGCGATCGCCAACGAGCGCTGGTTCGGCACCCTGCCCGCGCTCCTCGCCACGCCGGCGAACCGCGCGGCCCTGTTCGCCGGCCGTTTCATCCCGCACATCGTGAATGGGCTCTTCGTATCGCTGTATGCGGTCGCCTTCGGAGTCGTCTTCCTGGGAGTGCACTTCGAGCCGTCGACGCTGGGAGTCGCTGCCCTGGCGCTCGTGGTGACCGTCTTCTCCTGCACAGCCATCGGCTCAATGCAGGGGGCGATCTCGCTGCGGCTGCGCGACGGACTCTTCGGGGCGAACCTGCTGATGATGGGCTTCCTCATCTTCTGCGGCGTGAACATCCCGCTCCAGGTCCTGCCGGGATGGATGCAGGTGATCGGCAATCTGCTCCCGTTCACCCATGGGCTGGAGGCGGTCAGGCAAGCGGCCCGCGGGGCCGGTCTGGATGCCGTGGCGGGCCTGATCCTCACGGAACTGCTCATCGGCGTGGTGTATGCCGTGGGCGCCTTCCTCTTGTGGAGCTACCTGGAGCGCAGCGCGCGGCGCAACGGCACCCTCGACGTGCGCTAGGAACCCTGAGCGGCGCTCTACCGAAAGTCCCATCGGCTGTTCGCGACGGTCAGGTGCACGCCGTCACAACCTGGGGTACTGCTTTCTCGCTGGTCGAAGGCGCATGCGGCGCGTAGCGTCGCCGGACCATGAAGCCCAAATGTGCCCAGATGATGCCCCGACCAGTCGGCCTGTCGCTCGTCGCTGCGCTCATCGGGTCGGTGCTCGCCATCGCGGGTGTGAGCCATGCCGCGACCGGTGATCCAGTCCTGATCAACGAGGCGCTCGTCAGCCATACCGGGACGGACACCACCGAATACGTGGAGCTCTTCGGAACGCCGGGCGCGTCGCTGTCCGGCATGAGCCTGGTGGTCGTCGAGGGCGACGTGGCGCCCCAGGTCCCCGGCACCATCACCTTCCGCATCGACTTCGCGGCCGGGAGCCATCTGGGTGGGAACGGATTCTTCCTCGTCGGAAATCCGATCGGCCTGTCGGCGGTGTATCACGTCACGCCGAACGTGGCGATCGGGAACGACTCGTTCCAAAACGGCAGCGAGACGTTCGCACTCCTCCCCACCGCATCTGCCCCGGGCGTGGGCGGGGTCGTGACCGGGAGTGAAGTGCCCTTCGACGCGGTCGGCTTCTCCGATGGCGGCGTATCCGATCAGTTCTGGTTCGGTGCTCCGGTCGTAGGGCCGGACCCGGCGACGGGCTTTTTCCCTGCTGGCGGACGGCGCGTCGTGAACGGGGTCGATACCGATAGCGTTGACGACTGGACGTACGCCGACTTCGCGCTCGGCCCGTCGAACACGCCGACGCCGGGCACACCGTTCAACATGCCGATCGTCGTGACCTGCCCATCGGACATGAGCACGCAGGAAGGGACGGCCGCCTCCGCGCCGGTGAGTGGGGTAGATCCCGATGGCACCGTGACAGGTTTCAGCGCCGTGGTCGTCCCTGACCCCGGCACCATAAGCTTGGGCGACGTAACGCCGGCACCCGGTGCCGGTAGCATCGCGACTGCCACCGTCAACGTTGGCGCCGACACGCCTGTGGCCAGCTACACGGTGACCGTGACCGCCCACAATGCGGACGCCAGCGCTCAGGAAGCATCGTGCGAGTTCGGCGTCACCCTTAAGCCGGCACCTCCACCGCCGCCTCCGGCCGGGCCCACCCTCGATCTGCTCGTGACGATGGCCACCGGCTTTGAAGCGTCGGGCGACGTGGCCCCGAGCAAGGCCCATCTGCTAGATGACCGCCTGGCTCGCATCGCGCGATTCCTGGCAGCTGGGCAGGATGGCTCCTACCGAGCGCAGCTGCAAGCCTTCGCCAATCAAGCGGAGGGACTCGCGCCCCGCTGGATCGATCAGGATGCGGCGGACGCGATGGCCGAACTCGCGCGGCAGTTGACGGCCGCCTAGGGCGACCGTCGGGCGGGGTCAGCGGCGGCGGGCGATACCAGCCACCAGGAGCATCACGAGACGCGTCACGACCAGCGCGCCGCGTTCATTGACGTCGAGAGCCGGGACGTACTCGGTGAAGGCCGCTCCCGCGATCCGGCAGCGCGCCGTGAGCCCTGCGAGCAGGTCAGCCGCCTCGTCCCAACCCAGGCCGCCCGGGGCGATGCCACTCACGGCGGGCATCACCGCCGGATCGAGACCATCAAGGTCGAATGCCAGAAAGACCGATGCGTCGGCGGGCAGCTGCGCCACCAGCGACGCGACGCCGCCCTCATGCAGCTGGCGGGCGGTGACGATCAGGTTGCCGGCGGCGCGGGCATCGGCGACGTCCGAGGCGCGCGCGCTCCCCACCCCACGAAGGCCCACCTGCACGATTCGCTCGACGTGCTCCATTTCCGTTGCGCGGCGCATCGGTGATGAGTAGCCGTCGCGGATGCCGGCAACCTCGTCGCGGAAGTCCAGGTGGGCGTCGACCTGCACAACGGTGAGGGGCGGCTGGTCGGCGAAGGCGCGCAGGACGGGGATCGGCACCGAGTCGTCACCGCCCAGAACGATCGGCACGGCGCCCGCGGCCAGGATCGTGCGGATCGCTTTTTCGGCACGCGCGACGTTCCCCGCGGGGTCGTCCCCCGAGGTCGCCACGTCGCCGCCGTCAACCAACCGGAGGGCCGGGTTCGCCGCGGATCCCTCCGGCAGCATAGGACCTTGCAGGTCGAAGTCGAAGTGATGGACGAAGCGGGCAAGTCGCTGGGAGCGACGCCGGACGGCTGCCGGAGCCTCTGACGTGCCACCGGCCGGACCCGGCTGCGGATAGGGCACACCGTGCGCAATTCCCAGAATCGCGACATCCGCCGGATCGCGGGCGAGGGCATCGGGCGCTCGTGGCGCCAGGCCCAGGAACGTCTCAGTCATCCGGCAGCCTGTGCGCAGGCCCGGCAACGCCCCACGATCGTGACGTGCGAGAGATCGACCTCGAATCCGTGCGCGACGCGGAAGCCCTCGGCAATCGCCGAGCCTTCCGCGGCACTCACCTCCAGGCTCCTCCCGCACGAGGCGCAATACAGGTGACCGTGCTCCGCCTCCGGCCCGATGTGGTACTCCTCCTGACCGCTCGCGCCGTGCCCGTGTCGCACCAGCCCCAGCTCCTCCAGGACGTCAAGGGTGCGGTAGACGGTCGACGGGATGGTAGTGCGATCTCGGGCTCGGCAGCGCTCCACGAGCTCCGCGCCGGTGACGTGGCCACTCGTGGCAGCCAGCACCTCGATCAAGGTCCGGCGTTGAGGGGTCCATCGCAACCCGCGCTCGCGGAAGCGCTCTCGGACCGACGCCCAGGGCGGCGGCGGTGATTCGGCGGTCGCCATCGGCCGTTCAGTATACGGATCACGGATTAATTGCAACCTCTTGCAATAAGCCGTGCTGCATCGATAGACTGTGTGAACCGCCAGCCTTTGCGGAGGAGGAATCGCGTGGGAGAGCTCCTGGGCCTTGCCGGCATCGGATTCCTCCTCGGCATGCGCCACGCGACCGACGCGGACCACGTCATCGCCATCACGACCATCCTCGCGCGCAGTAGGCGGTTCAGCCACAGCACGCTCATCGGAGCGCTCTGGGGACTGGGCCACACCATCACTGTCGTGGCGGTGGGCGTGGCGATCATCGTGTTCAACGTCGTCATTCCCCCCCCGGTCGGCCTGGCCATGGAGTTCGCCGTGGCGCTGATGCTGATCCTGCTGGGGGTGCTGAACCTGACCGGCGTGATGCGCCGCATCACCGAGCGCCTGACGCCGCCGGCGCCCATGCATGGCCATTCGCACGCACACCTGCACGCGCACGACGAGGTCGCCATGCACCCGCATGCCCACGAGCACCTCCACGGACACGGGCGCGATCGTCGCCTTGGCCATGCGACCGATGCGCAGGGCGGCTTGATTGCCCAGCTCGGGTGGTACCAGCTGCTTCGTCCGATCGCCATTGGCCTGGTCCATGGCTTGGCCGGGAGTGCCGCCGTGGCCCTGCTGGTCCTCGCCACGATTCATGACCCTGGTGCCGCGATCGCCTACCTCGGCGTCTTCTGCGTTGGCGTGGTGATCGGAATGGCGCTCATTACTACCGTTATCGGGCTGCCCTTCATGGTGACCCGCGCCCGCTCGGCCGACCTCAACCGCTGGCTGACCATCGGCTCGGGCGTCCTCTCGCTGGCCTTTGGGCTCTACCTGGGCTGGCAGATCGGATTCGTCGACGGCCTCTTCACCGGGGCCTTCCACTGGCAACCCGCGTAGCCCTTCCCTTCGGCCGCCCTGCCTCGTACCATCGGCGTAACGCCGCCACGCATTTGGCGCACTCATGAGGATCACGCCCAATGTCGCCTATCGTCCGCGGTGCCCGCATCGGCTTCCGTGTGGGAGCCTGGATCTTCGTCGCCTGCGTGATCGTGCAGGTTTTCCTGGCGGGAGTGGGAGTCTTCTCCAACCAGGCCGACTTCACTCTCCACCGCCAGTGGGGCTACACCTTCGGCTGGTTGGCGATCATCCTGCTCGTCCTCGCAATCGTCGGCCGCTTGCCGCGGCGTGCGGTGTGGGGAAGCGTGCTGCTTATCGTCCTCTTCACCATGCAGTCGGTCTTCGTCGCGATGAGGGAGTCGGCACCGCTGGTGGCCGCCCTCCACCCGGTCAACGCCCTGGCCATCTTCCTCCTCAGCATCTGGCTCGCCCGATCGGCCGCGGCGTGGGTGAGCCCGCCGCCGACCCCGGCGGCGGGGGCCGTGTGAGATGGACTGGTATCCATGGGTCGTCCTGATCCACGTTTCCGGCGCCTTCGGTTTCGTGCTCGGGCACGGCACATCGGTGCTGGTCGCCTTCCGGCTGCGGTCGGAGCGGGAGCCGGCACGCGTCACCGCACTGCTGGACCTTTCGGGGAGCAGCCTCGCCATGATGTACGGCGCACTTCTGCTCCTGCTGATTGCGGGCATCGTGGCCGGGTTCATGGGCGGCTACTGGGGCCACGTCTGGATCTGGGTCGCGCTCGGTCTGTTTGTCGTGATCGTGGTCGCCATGTATCCGCTCGGGACGCAGCACTACGCCAAAGTACGCCACGCTTTCGGGCTGAAGAGCTACCAGGACAAGGCCGATGCGCCCCCTCCCGAGCCGGCGTCGGCGGTCGTGCAGGCGGCGCTGCTGGCGTCTCCGCAGCCATGGATCCTGGCCGTGGTCGGTGGTGGTGGCCTGCTGATCATCCTCTGGCTGATGGTGGTCAAGCCGTTCTGAGCATCGGCAACGTCGCAGGACGCTGCGCCTGATCCCTCGGTGGCTCATCTGGCGAGCCCTACGACCGAGGATTGATACTTCCCCGGTCGTAAGGCTACGCTGAGCGAACGCGTTGACCGAGGAAGACCTCGTCGGTGCTCACAGCGCTCGGCAGGTGCATCCTGCAAAGGAAGGCCTTCCGCGTACGGCTCCCCTGGCAGAGCGCTAGGCGGTCGCCTCTCCCCGGACCTGGATCTTCAGGTCTTCCCCCGTCTCGAGCAGCGTCTTGAGGCCGGAAAGGATCATCGGCCAGCCTCCCTTGGTCGAGGCATAGGTCGCGGTCTCTTCCGTGAATCCGTCATGGGTGACGGAGAGCAGGCAGGCATCACCCATGGGCGTGATCTCCCAGCTGACCCGGGTCGGCGGGTCGTCGACGTCCGGATCCCAGCGGACGGCGAAGGTGTGGACCAGCTTGCGCGGTGGATCGGCCTCGACGACCTCGCCCTCGATGTCGATGCGTCCGCCGTCCGGCTGGCGGTAGATGAGCGGTGAACCGGGCCGGAAGTCCGACTCGATGACGGAGCCGAAGTAATAGCGCCGTACGAGGTCGGAATCGGTCAGCGCCTGCCAGAGGCGCTCGGGCGTGGTGCGGATGTAGATCTCGTAGATGTGTTTGGGTGCGCTCATAGCGGGGGCCTCCAGGTGATGCTTGAGGTTTGCCATCCCGCCCACCCACGGCTCGGCGAATTTGCTGATCCACCGATCGTGGATGAGGCGGATAGGCACCGGGTTGAGGAAGTGCAGCTTCCGGCGTCCGTCGCGGCGAGTCGTGAGGAGGTTCGCCTGCTCCAGGACGCGCAGGTGCTTCATGACGCCAAAGCGGGTCATCCCCGGCAACGCCGTCTCGAGCTCACCGAGCGCCTGGCCGTCGCGCGCGAAGAGCCGATCCAGCAGCGTCCGCCGGTTGGCATCGGCCAGAGCCCGGAAGACCACTTCGTCGTCCATGCGGGCGATCTTATGTGACTGACTGGTCACATGTCAAGGCGCTGGATTATTACGACCAACGAAGGGGCGTTTTCGGCGCTCCCAGGCGTCGATACATTCGGCTTGGCGATATTTAAGCCAACGAGACGGCTGCGGCGCGTCGCTGCATGATCCACAGCAATACCCGCGTCCCGGGTTACTGCCCTGGGAGCGGCGCCTGCGGTGGCTCCGGCCCGCCGCCGGGCCCGCCCTTGCTGGGCGGGGTGTTCAGCGCAGCGATCGCCCCCAGCCAGGCGAGCACCACCCCCACGATCACGGCAGCGAGCGTCATCAACGCCCCTCGATACGTCGGCTCGCGATAGGTGTTTAGGGGATCTTCGGACGGACCGCTCACCGTCGGCCAGCCGAAGCTGAATCCACCCAGGACGGCGAACGCCGCCCCCGACCAGGCGAGCAGCTGGGTCGGCGTTGCGTACGCGCTCGCGAAGACGCCCTGCAGCACGGGCAAGCCCGCATTGGCCAGGGGCTGCCAGAGGGCAAAGAAGAAGCCGATGACGAGCAGGACGATGCCCTCGCTCCGCGTGCGCGGCCCGATCAGGACGGGGCGTGCCGCCGCCAGGACGAGGCCAATGCCGAGGAGGCGCGCCATGCTGGCGCCAAAGGCGGCTGAATTCGCCCCGAACTGGCGGACGGCGTTTGCCAGCGACGTCCCGATGATCTGATCACCAACGTAGCAGAGTGCCAGCACACCGAGGCTGGCAAGGATCACCCCACGGCGCATTGGGGCGAATGCTAGCGAAGTTCGCGGGGCACGAACTTGACAAGCGCTCCGGCGAGGCCGCATGGTGCCGCGGAGCGCTGCGGTGTGCCCCGACGCGCGAGCTCTGGTTCGGGGTACCTTGCTGCACATGCGTCGATCGGTTCCGCTGGGGGCGCTCATCCTGGCCGTCGTTGCGGTGGCCTTGGCAACGACCCCGGTCAGCGCCGCGTCACCGCTTCCGAGCTGCGCATACGGGGACGTGCTCACCGCTTTCAAGGCGCCTGCCGACTGGCAGCGCACGCTGGTGGACACGAGGTATCGGCTGCCAAGCAGCTACGCACCCGCTGACCTCGTCCCGATCACGCGCGCCGGGCTGACGGGGAACGGGTCGGTCCGCGCCTTCGTGATCACCGACCTCCAAGCCCTCGGCCGCGCGGCCGCGGCTGCCGGTGCTCCGCTCGCGGTCCAGTCCGCGTATCGGTCCTACGCCATGCAGATCGCGACCTTCAATCGCTCGGTCGGGGTCTTCGGCCCGGCGGAAGCGGTGCTCAGCAGTGCTCGTCCGGGCCACTCGGAGCACCAGCTCGGCGTCACCATCGACTTCAGGAGCGCGGGAGGGTCCCTGCCCTGGAGCGGCGATTGGGCGACGACGCCGGCCGGCGCCTGGATGCAGGCCAATGCGTGGCGGTTCGGATTCGTAATGAGCTACCCCAAGAACGCAAGCCCAGCGAAGACCTGCTACCGCTACGAGGCATGGCACTACCGCTACGTGGGGCGCGAGCAGGCCGCCGCGATCCATGCTTCCGGACTGACGCTGCGCGAGTACCTGTGGGCTCAAGCCAACGGTGGGCTGGCGGGTAGCGGCGGCGGCGCCCAAGCACCGCGGATCACTGCCCCTTCGGCCCTTGGGCAGTCGGCGCCCGCTCAGGTCACGCCAGGAACGGCCACGACCGCAACTGCGACCGCCGCCACGCCTGCAATCGCCGCCACCGTGAGGCCCGCGGGGCTTGACGTGGCGTCCATCGTGCCTCCCGGGCTGGCGCTGCTGCTGGCGGCCGCTCTCATGGTCACCTTCCCGGTCGGCAAGCTCGGCGAACGGCGACCCAGGGGCACTCGCCCGCGAGCGCGACGTCAGATTGGACGGGCTAGCCCCTACCCCGGCTGAGACCGTCGCCGACCAGTGATGAGGTCAGGCGGGCGTGCCCCCGGGCGGGACCATCACGTAGGTCGTCATGATCCCTTTCCCCTTGACATCAACGCCCGGCCGCTCCTCGAATGCGTAGCGAACGTCCAGCAGATCGCGCGTCGCGAGGGTGATCTGCAGGCATCCCGGCATCCCGGAGGACTGCATGCGACCCGCGGTGTTGACGGTGTCGCCCCACAAGTCGTAGATGAACTTCCGGCGACCGATGACGCCTGCGACCACGGGCCCGGACGCGATCCCGACTCGGAGCTCGAGCGGCCGGCCGTCGGGGTCGCGGAAGCCATGTGCCGTCGTGAGCATGGCGAGCCCCATCTCCACCGCTGCCTCGGCATGGTCTGCTCGAGGGTCGGGGACACCGGCGACTGCCATGTAGGCGTCGCCGATGGTCTTGATCTTTTCGAGGCCGCGCTTCTCAGCAATCAGGTCGAACTCGGAGAAGAGGTCATTCAGGAGGGTAACGACCTGCGGCGCCGCGGCTCGCTCGGACATCGGCGTGAATTCGACGAGGTCAGCGAACAGCACGGAAGCAGAGGCGTATTGGTCGGCGATGACCCGCTCTCCGCCCTTGAGACGCTCGGCAATCGCCTCCGGCAGCACGTTGAGGAGCAACTCCTCGGAGCGCGCCTGAGCCGCGCGACGCTCACGTTCGACGTACGCCAGGAGTGCGAACACGATCGCCGTGGCCCCAATCAGGTTGAAGGCATTGAAGGCAAGCTCCATCGGGTACGGCATCGCGACGGCGGCGGATTGGACCACGGGGTCCAGGAGCAGGGCGGCCACCACCACCGCGGCGAAGGCCGTGAACCAGATCAGCGAGCCCCGGACTCCGAAATAGAGCAGCGCTCCAATGGGAACTAGGAACGCCCAGATCAGGCTGCCTGCCGAGGCCCGAACGCCACCGAGGGTCAGGTCGCCGACCAGGACGATGAGAAGCCCGCTGGCTGCAAACACGACCGTGAAGCCCAGGAACCAGCGCGTCCGGGCGTGTGCCACAAGGGCCGCAATCACCACGAGGACGTACGCAACTGAGGTCCAGACCACGATTGGACGGTCGAGCACGACCCCCATCGCGATCCAGACGCTGGAGGCGACGATCGTGAAGACGGCCAGGATGGCCATCGCCCGCCGCAGGATACGAATATCGCGGCTGTCCCCGGGCTGATCTCCCAGGCCCAGCATGCGAGCGAGCGTGCCGGCGACGCCGAGAGGGGACGCCGCCGGGCCGCCCCCTCTCTCAGACATGGCTCACCTGCTCGGCCTCGCGTCCCTCCACCGGCCGATCGCACGTTGGGCAGTACCAGCGCGCCTCGACGGGTGTGCCGCACACAGCGTGGCGGAGGGGTTGCGCCTCCCGCGAGACCCGCGACCCCCAGTCCGCCAGGAGGCGCAGCGCGCCAGCCAGCTCCTGTCCCTCGGCCGTCAGCTCATAGACGAGGCGCAGCGGGCGCTCGCTGTAGGGCGTGGCGATCACCACGTGCTCGCCCTCGAGGCGCTTCAGGCGGTCCGAGAGGATATTTGCGGCGATGCCTCCGACCTGCGTCTGGAGCTCGTTGAAACGGCGCGGGCCAACGAGGAGCGCCTCCACGACGAGCAGGCTCCATCGGTCGCCAACACGTTCGAGGGCAGCGCCCAGGGGTGAGTCAGTGGCCATGAGTGGATCGTACGTCATCGGTCTCGCGCCTCGAGTACCTCTTGCATTTCCCCTGCATGGCTAGTAACTTGCAGCTTACTAGTCTCAAGCAACACATCACAAATGGAGGATGGACCGATGGGTCCGATCGAAGAGCTCGGCTCGGCAATTGGCGCGGTTGCGGCAAAGGCGGGGCCATCGACGGTGGGGGTCGGGAACCGATGGCGCGGTGGCTCTGGGATCGTCCTGGACAGCGGCAAGGTGCTGACGAACGCGCACAACCTGCACGGCGACGAGATCCATGTCTACTTCAGTGACGGCCGAGAGGCCGAAGGAAAGGTCCTCGGCGCCGACGGCGATGGCGATCTGGCGGTGATCGGTGTCGACACCAAGGACGCGCCGACGCTGGGGTGGGGCGATGGATCGGCCCTCTCGATCGGCTCGCCGGTCATCGCCCTCGGCAACCCCTCCGGGGGCGGGCTGCGTGTGACCGCCGGGTTCGTCTCGGGCGTTGGTCGCGCCTTCCGCGGGCCCCGCGGTCGTCGCGTGGCCGGCGCCGTAGAGCACACCGCTCCCCTGCTGCCCGGCTCCTCGGGCGGGCCGATCGTCGACGCCGATGGCCAGCTGCTGGGGATCAATACGAACCGGCTCGGCTCAGGCTTCTACCTGGCGATCGCCGCCGACGGTGCTCTTCGCGCGAGGGTCGACGCCCTCAGCCGCGGCGAGGCGCCTGCCCGGCGCCGCCTGGGCGTGGGGCTTGCGCCGTCCGAGGTGGCGCGCCACCTGCGTCGCGCCGTTGGGCTCGACGAGCGTGATGGCCTGCTCGTGCGCGACGTCGAGGAAGGATCTCCGGCGGCGGCCGCCGGGATCGTGGAGGGCGACCTCATCATCGAGGCCGCAGGCAAGAGCATCACGAGCATCGATGACCTCTTCGAGGCGCTGGCCGCAGCACCAGCCGATAAGCCACTGGCGGTCAAGCTCATTCGCGGAACCGAGGAGCGATCGGTTAGCGTTGCATAGGTGATCGACGACGTCCCCTGCTCACACCTCGACTCGATCCGTGATGTAACGCCCAGTGCCGCCGGCTGCGAGGAATGCCTCCAGACCGGCGACAGCTGGGTGCACCTTCGCCTCTGCCTCACCTGTGGCCACGTCGGCTGCTGCGACAACTCCCCCAACCGCCACGCGACGAGGCACTACGACGCCACCCGGCACCCGATTATTCGTTCCTTCGAAAAGGGCGAAGATTGGATCTGGTGTTACGAGGACAAGGTCTACCTCGAACCCTAGGAGCCGTTCAGCCAGAGCCTTTCAGCCTAAGCAGCTCAGTCAGAGGCTGACCGGCGCCCCCCACCAGACTGCGGCCGCGATGATGACGTAAAGGCCGATGAGGGCCAGTCCTTCAAGCCACGTGCTGCGACCGTCGACGGTGATCAGCGCCGACAGAAGCGCGGAAAGCGCGAGTGCGCCGATCAGGACCGGCTGGACGACCAGGGTCATCGGTGATGGCCCGATCACCAGGCTGATCAGTACGAGCGCCGGGGTGAGCGCCAGGGCCACCTGCAGGGCGCTGTTGAGGATCAGGCTGATCGCCAGGTCGGGTTTGTCTCGGGCGGCCATCTGCACGCCGACCACGTTCTCCACCGCATTCCCTGCGATCGCGACAACGACCAGGCCGACGAAGTCCTGCGAGATGCCGAGCGTTGCCATGGCGGGACGCAGGGACTCGACGAACCAGTCGCTCACCAGCGCAGCACCCAACCCCGCCACGGCCAGCACGCTCACCGCCAGTCCGATTGGCCAGAGCGCTTCCAGCTCCCCAACGGCTGCGCTGGCGCCGTTGACCCCTCGGACGGAGTAGGGAATTGAGCTGGCGAAGACGACGAGGAGTACGACCGAAGCGATCACCGACAGCTCGACCGGATGACCGGCGTCGGGAGCACCGGGCGCGGTGGCCAGGGCGGGGATCGCCAGGGCGCCCGTGGCGAGCAGGATCAGGACCGCGATCATGCGGGGCGCTTCGCTGGCGAAGTGCTGCTCGCCGTGCCGCAGTCCACCGACCAGGAATGCGATTCCAAGCACGAGCAGGGCGTTGGCCAGGATGGAGCCGATGAGCGCGGTCTGGACGACGACCGTGAGCCCAGCCTGAAGGGCGAAGATGCTGATGAAGAGCTCGGGGAGGTTGCCGAGCGCTGATTGCAGGACGCCGGTGGCGCCTGGACCGAGGCGATGGCCGAGCTGATCAGTTCCTTCACCGACCATGGCCGCGAGCGCCGCCAGGGCCACGGCGGTTGCAATGAAAGTGGGGACCCCTGCCGCGCCGGCGATGCGGAGGATGAGTGCCGTAAGAGCGGCGACCAGAGCGATCGCTGAGAGCACGGTCACGGTACGGCCAAGGGTCGCCAGGATTGGCCGGCCTCCCGTTGCCATCGCTGTCACCTTAGCCGCCGCGGCAAGGCCGGCGTGACCGGACCGATCTAGACTCAGCGGGTGTTCAGCTCGGTCCGCGTCATCGGCACGGGTCGTGCCGGGGGTGCTGTTGCCGCCAGGCTATTGGAGCGCGGGCTCGAGGTCAGGGTGGGGCGCCAGATCGCCGCTGACGCCGACCTCGTGATCATCGCGGTTCCTGACGGAGCGATCCGTGAGGTGGCCACGAGCCTGCCCGTCGGGCCATGGGTTGCGCACCTCTCCGGCGCCACGACGCTCGACGCGCTCGACCCACACCAGAAGCGCTTCAGCGTGCACCCGCTCCAGACGCTCACCACGGAGCGTGGCGCGGAACAGCTTGACGGAGCGTGGGGCGCCATCACCGCCCAAACAGACGACGCCATGGCCCGCGCCCGATGGCTCGCCGACCAGCTTGGTCTACGCGCCTTTCCGCTCCGCGACACGGATCGACCGCTGTATCACGCCGCAGCGGTGATCGCGGGGAACTTCCTCGTCACCCTGTACCGGAGCGCCGCGCGGCTCTGCGAGGAGGTTAGTGCTCCGCCGGAAGCGCTGGTGCCGCTGATGGAGCGGACCATCGAGAACGGCTTCGTGCTGACGGGTCCGATCGCACGCGGTGACTGGGCAACCGTCGAGGCGCACCTCGCTGCGCTCGGTGAACACGCGCCCGATCTCGTGCCGCTCTATCGGGCCCTGGCCGACGCGACAACCCGATGACCTTCCGACGATGATGATCGTCCGCACCATCGCTGGCCTGCGTGAAGCCCTGATGGCGCCGCGCGAGGAAGACCGCCGAATCGGTCTGGTGCCGACCATGGGAGCGTTTCACGACGGGCATATCTCGCTCTTTCGTGCGTCCGCGGCGGAATGTGACCTGACCGTCGCGAGCCTCTTCGTGAACCCCGCCCAGTTCGGGGAAAACGAGGACCTCGCCCGCTACCCACGCGACGAGGCGGGAGACGCCCGGAAGGCCGAAGACGCCGGCGTTGACCTGCTCTTCGTTCCGTCCGGCGATGAGCTCTACCCGCCCCGCTTCCAGACCTGGATCGAAGTGCGTGAGCTGGGTGCGGTGCTCGAGGGCGAGCTCCGTCCGTTGCACTTCCAGGGGGTGGCGACCGTCTGCCTCAAGCTCTTCAACATCACGCAGCCCGCGGTCGCCTATTTCGGGCGAAAGGATGCCCAGCAGGTGGCTGTCATCAAGACGATGATCCGAGAGCTCAACCTGCCGATCGAGATCCGCAGCATGCCGATCGTCCGCGATCCCGACGGTCTCGCACTCTCCAGCCGAAACGTATACCTATCGGCCGATGACCGGCGGCACGCGCTCGCGCTGCCTCGCGCCCTCGAGGCTGGCGCCCGTGCGGACGCCGCCGGCCGCGACGCCGTGGCGGCGGCTCGCGAGATCCTCGACGCGACCAGTGGCATCAGGGTGGACTATGTGGCCGTCGCCGACCTGGACGGCCCGACCCTGGCCGCCGCGATCAGGGTGGGCTCGACACATCTGATAGACAATGTGCTCCTGCAAAGGGAAACACCGGAGACAGCATGAGCACCGAGCCCACCCACCTCACGCCTCCCGAGTTCGCCGCCATGAAGGCCCGGGGCGAAAAGATCGTGATGGTGACGGCCTACGACACGCCGGGGGCGCGCCTCGCCGACGAGGCTGGGGTCGACATCGTCTTCGTGGGCGATTCGGCCGCGAACAACGTCCTGGGCTACGACGGCACGACGCCCATCAGCATGGACGAGATGGTGATGCTGGCTCGCGCGGCGCGGCGCGGAACGCATCGCGCCTTCTTCCTTGTTGACATGCCTCTCGGTTCGTTCCAGGTCTCCGACGAGGAAGCCGTGCGCAACGCGGTGCGCTTCGTAAAGGACGCGGGGGCGGAGGGCGTGAAGCTGGAGGGTGGCGGCTCATCGGCGGCTCGGGCGCGCGCAATCGTCGCCGCCGGCATTCCGGTCATGGGCCACATCGGTCTGACGCCGCAGTCGGCGAGCATGCTGGGCGGCCTGAAGGCACAGGGGCGGACGGCGGCCAAGGCGCGCCAGCTCTATGCCGATGCCCAGGCCCTCCAGGCGGCTGGTTGTTTCGCGATTGTCCTCGAGGCCGTGCCGGCACGCGTCGCGCTTCGCATCAGCGAGTCCCTGCGGATCCCGACAATCGGGATCGGCGCCGGCCGTGACTGCGACGGACAGGTTCTCGTCTGGCACGACCTGCTGGGTATCACCGAGGGCGTGACCCCGCGCTTCGTGAAGCGCTACGCGAACCTCGCCGCCGAGACGCGACAGGCGCTCGAGACGTTCACCGCGGAGGTCCGCTCAGGCGCCTTCCCCGCGGACGAGCACACCTACAAGATCCCGGAGTCCGAGCTCGCTCTCTTCGAGTCAGAGCTCGACAGCGGCGTGATGGCCGGCGACGCGTCTGGAGACTGGTTCTAGCTGCCGGGCGACCCGCCGCCCGCGGGAGGCCAGTCGGCCTCGAAGACCAGCTCCAAGCCGTCCTCCTCGTCCCACTGGTCGCCGGTCTGGGTGAAACCCAGCTTGCCGATGAGGCCCAGCGAGGCCGCGTTGTCAGGTGACACCGAGGCGCGGAAGCGCCGCACGCCGTGTTCCTGCGCCGCCCAGTCGAAGAGCGCGCGGACCGCTTCGGTGGCATATCCGTGGCGTCGGTACAGCGGCAGCACCGTGTAGCCGATCTCCGGTACTCCGCGCTCGTCCGGCGGCCCATGGAAGTTGATGTGGCCGGCCGCGATGCGGCCCTCGCGCAGGAGGATCGGGCGCAGGAGCCATGGCGCGTCCGTCGGGGTCTGGCGGACCTGCCGGAGCCGGAATCCTGCCAACCGACGCACCCCGGCTGCCCACTCGGGGCTCAGCTGAGCGTCGAGGTCGGTTGCGGCCCCTCCGGCGTTGCCCTCGGCCAGCTGCGCCAGGTGGGGCTCGCTGAGCAGCGGCATCTCCAGCCGCCCGGACGTGATCGGTTCGGAGATGGGTGTGGAGGTACCCGGCGCTGAGGTCACGCGCGGAGGGTAGCCCAGTCCCTGCGCGGCATCCAGTCGCAGCGAAGTTGTGAACAGCTCGCGCAGATCGCCCGGATGGTCGGCTAGCCACCTGGCAACGGAATCGGGGTCGCCGCGCAGCTCTTCGCGAGGCATGGGAGGCCCCACACGGACTCGATGGTTCGCAGCAGCCCGTAATGCGTGACGTGCTGGGCAATACGGGTGCCGGACGCCGTCCGCAGCGAGGCAATGATCAGGGGCACGTGTTGAGTGGCGTCCCCACCATGGGCCTCGTCAAAGGTGATGAGCAGGATGCCGCCTGATCGCCACGCGGCCGAGTTCAGAATGCGCGGCGCGAAGCTCGCCAGCCATCGGTCACCCTCCCCCGTCGAGCAGTCATGCATGGAGTGGCACATGTTGGGGATGACCAGACTGAAATCCGCCGCGGCGGGGTCGAACGCAGAGAGGCTCGTGATTCGCCCGCATCGGGCTGGATTCGCGCTCACCGAACGAAACGAGATCGCCGGCTCGTGCTTGCGGGCGTAGGTGCCCGCGCCGTCTGGACCGCCCGAGGCGGTCGCCCCGGTGAAGCACCCGGGCGGAACGTTCTCGGCGAAGATGCGCCAGCTGCGGTGCACCGTATCCAGCTGATCGAGGAGCGTGGGGGCGTCGAGCGTGTGATTCTTGTCGTCGGTCACCCCCTGCGTCGAGCCCGAAATCAGCGCGAGGTAGTTGGGCTCGGAGGGACGCCCGACGGCGTGGGCATCCGCGGCGGACGCGAAGTGGTTGGCGAGGCCGTTGATGTATGGCGCGTTCCGGTTACCGATCACGTCGCCGTAGGAGCGGTTCTCGAAGATGATGAGCCAGACATGCGTCGGGCTGCCTGATCCCGTGCTCGCCATGCCGGATGCCGTCGCGGTGGGCGTCGGAACCAGCGACTCCGAAGCGGACGACTGGACCGATTGGATGGGCGACTCAGGCGGACCGGGCAGCACGCGGCGCGCGACGACCGCGACGATGAGCAGCAGCAGGACCAGCCCGGCAGCCGAAGCCATGGAAAAGGGCCGGCGAGTGAGCATGCTCGGCCCTCAGGCCGACGCCAGGCCGGCCTTGAAGGTCATGATCCGCCGGTACGACTCGTCGATCCGCCCCTCCGCGACCTGACCGCCCGTAACCAGCCCTTCGATGATATCGATCGTGCGGCCCACGATCCCCGCCTCGAAGACCTGTTCATTGGCGATGGTGAGCACGTCTATCCCCGCCAGGATGGCCAGACGCACTGCATCGGTGTAGCCATAGGCCTTGCGGATCGCGCCCATCTGCATGTCGTCGCTGATCACCACGCCGTCGTACCCCAGCTCGCCCCGCAGGATTCCACTGACCGTCGGCTCAGAGAGGGTGGCGGGGTGCAGCGGGTCGAGGGTCGCATTGAAGACATGGGCCGTGAGCACGGCATCGGCCTGCCCGGCGGAGATGACGTTGGCGAACGGCTCAAGCTCGACACGGGACCAGGTGTGGGTGACGTCCACGACGCCGAGGTGGGTGTCGCCGGTTGAGCTGCCGTGGCCCGGGAAGTGCTTGAGAGTGCAGTCCAGCCGCTCGGTATGGTGGCCGGCGATGAAGGCCAGCGCCTGGGCGGTGACGACCGCTGGGTTCGCGGAGAAGGATCGGTCCAGCGCTCCGATGATCGGGTTTTCGGGGTTTACGTTGAGATCGACGACCGGTGCCAGGTTCAGGTTGACGCCAACGCTGAGCAGCGTCTTGGCGATGGCCTGGCCGCGCTCCTGGGTATAGGCCGGGTCGTTGCGCTGGCCCAGCGCGGCCGCCGACACCGTCGACGGGAACCCGTGGTCCGGGCCAAGTCGCGCGACTTCACCACCCTCTTCGTCGATCGCCACGATCAGCGGCGTTCGTGCAGCGGCCTGCAGGCCAGTGATCAGGGCCTTGAGCTGGGCGGGCGACTGAATGTTCCGGGTGGCGGCGTGGGTGGGGAGGTCGACCGCGAAGAGGAGCACGCCTCCCAGGTTGCGGTCGTGGATATCGGCGATGGTTGACGCGGCGGCGGCGACGGTCAGGCCGCGGAAGCCCACGAGCAGCATCTGACCGATCTTCTGACGGAGGGTAGGACCCGGTGTGGCGGAGGGAGTCGGGGTCGGCGATGGGGTTGGACTGGCCTCGTTCGACGAAGGGATGGCCGATGGCTGCGGGCTCGCGCCAACGCCGCAGGCGGCGAGCACCGCGGCGATCGCACCTCCCCCGGCGAGATGCAGGAACCGGCGACGGGTGACGCGTCCGTTCAGCGCCAGCTCCCCGACACCAGGCTGTCGAGGTCGGCGTGGGTCAATGCGGCGACGAGGCTGTCGTAGCTACCGGCATACCGCACCTCTTCCGCGATCCGCTCGAGGGTGGCGAGCGCGGCTCGGTGCGGACCGCCACCCAGGCTGACGCGCGCCACGCCCAGCTCCTCCATCTCGCCGATCGACGGCGCGCCAGGGCTCGCGAGCACGTTGATCGGGAAGGCAAGCTCCCCGACCAGGGTTCGGATGGTCGCCGCATCGCGCACCCCGATCGGGAAGAGGCAGTCAGCGCCCGCGTCGCGATACCGCGCCAGGCGAGAAATCGCCTCGGCAAGGGCATGTCGCGGATCATCGGTTAGGACAAGGAATGCGTCGGTGCGCGCGTTGATCACCAGCGGCACGCCCAACGACGCGCCGGACTCGCGGACCGCCTGGATGCGGGCGACGGCATCCTCCGGGTCGATGAGGTGGCCCTCCGGGTCGGTCCCATCCTCAAGGTTGAGGCCGACGGCTCCCATCTGGATCAGGCGCACAGCGAGCTGGGCAACGGCCTCTGGGCTCCCGCCGTAGCCAGCCTCCATGTCAGCGGTCAGCGGAACCTGCAGTCGGGCGGCGATGCGTCCAACCGCGTCGAGCATCTCGCCGGCGGAGATGACCTCGCCGTCCGGATAGCCCAACGACGAAGCGACCGCGCTGCTCGAGGTGGCGATCGCCGGAAATCCGGCCCGTTCGACGACTAGTGCGCTCGCGACGTCCCAGACGTTGACCAGCACCAGCGCGCGCGGGCCGCGGTGCAGGCGTCGCAACGTATCCGCGGCAGCTCGCGAGTGTTCCACGATCACGGGCTGATTCTCCTACGAATCAGCCCTCGGGCGAGCTGGCGCCGGTCAGGAGGCTCGTGATGGTCGCGTCATGGCACACGACCCGGGGCCCGGGCGCGAAGTCCGCTCGGGGAGCCGGCGCGCCTAGGACGCCGGGCGAGCAGCATGAGCCCGGCACCCAACAGGGTCGTCACGATCAGTGCCAGCCGATTGAGCAGCGACGCCGCAAGCGCCGTCTCGGCCGGCAGCCCGATGCTCAGGAAGAGGACCGAGAGCGCACCCTCTTGGATTCCCAACCCACTCGGTGAGATCGGAATCAGGATGCTGAGCCTGGCCACCACCAGACACGCCAGCACCGTGACGGGCGACCCCGAAACACCAACCGAGAGGACCAGGACGTAGCTCAGCAGAACGCTACCAGCATGGAAGGCGAGGCCGAGACTCAAGCCAACCGCGACGGCCACCAGGGTGGCGCGTGATCCGGCCTTGCCTGCAACCGCTGGATCTGCCGGCTCGGCAGCGAGCTCCGTGGCGCCTCGGCGCCATGGCGAACGGAACCAGCGAGACGCACGGCCGCCGCGCTGAACGGTGACGATGAGCGCCGTCGAGCCGGCTGCCAGGACGAGTATCGCCAACGCGGCTCCATTCGCCGCACCACCGGCGGGTAGCAACGCTAAGGCGACGAGCCCAAGTCCTGCCAGCGCGATAGAGCTGGTGATCCGCTGCACGAGAACCGGCAGGAGCATCTGCCGCCAGCCGTACCGCGCATCCCCACCCTCCTCGCCAATGAGCCGATAGGCGTCGGCGCCCAGATTTGCCGGCGTCAGGGCGCCGATCGCCTGGGCCATGTAGTAGCGACGGATCGCTTCGCCGAGCCCAAGGCTGATGGCCGAAAGGCGACGAGCGAGGTCGCGCCAGGTGAATGCCCCGACGAGGTGGATCGCGACCAACCCGACCAACGCGGGGAACGCGAGCGGAAGGTCGGCGCTCCTCAGTTGCTCCACGATTCCGCGCGCGTCGAAATGCAGCAACAGACCGATCACGATCCCGATCCCAACGGCCCATCGCAGCACCAGCCACGTGGCTCGTCGTGCAGGCTTGGGCACGAGGTTCAGGCGGTCCATGCGAGTCTCTCGCCGAGGGCGGATGCCACCGCCTGGCGCAGCGCGTCGGCGGTCGGCGGGATGGCGGCGAGGCCCCGCCGAGCGAGCCATCGGTCGCATTTGGGCGCATACGGGATCGGCAGCACCGGAATCCCGGCGCGCTCGGCGAAGAGCAGGCTGTGGTAGCGCATGCAGATCGCGGCGGCGAGGCACTCGAAGACTGCGAGCATGGCCGACGGATCGTGGACACCCTCGATTATCACGAGGCGCGAGGCGCGGGCGCGCAGGTTGCGGCCGAGGACGAGGTCGTTGTGCGAGGCGATGAATGGGTGCTGGCTCATCGGTATGAAGCAGAACTGGACCTCAGGCATCCGGTCCAGGAGTCCCGCGACGGCCTCTTCCAACGCGTGGCTCAGCCGAGGATTCACCGCAGTGAGACAGAGACCGACGATTGGCCGGGAGGGATCCAACCCCGCATCCCGAAGGAGCGCCTCACCCACCGAGCGCGCCGAACTCGGCACATCCGCGGACAGGTCTTCCACGACGGTTGCCGCGGCCCCGAACGCGCCGACCAGCTCCGCCGACTGGGTGTCGCGAACGGCGACCACCGCCGCGCGCCGCACCAGCCGGCGCAGCGCATCGGTCCTGAGCCCGGAGCTTGAGCGCTCAATGTCCACGCCAACGAGCGCGATGGGTCGCCCGAGTACCGACGCCGCGAGGCCGAAATACGGGATCAGCCTGCCGAGTGCGCCCATGTCGCCGCCCAGGATTCCCCCACCGCCGATGACGACCGAGCGGTGCCGGAGCAGCTCCGGGAGCGCCCGCCAGATGGGGATTGATCGAACCCCGTCCGTCGCCGTCGTCTCGGCGGGGGCGCGCGACACGACGGTCAGCGCGCGCCCGGAGCCGATCGCGGCGAGGAGACCGGCGAGGATCGCCTCGTCGCCGACGTTTCGGTAGCCGTAGCCGCCGACCACCAGAATCGGGTCCGGGAGGCTGCGCATGAGGTCCGCGGTGCTCACGGCGCGAGCTCACGGATCGGAACCGGATTCTCGTTCCGAACCAGGACTTCGTACATTCCCGACCGCAGGGCGGGACGGAATCCGAGCGCCTCGAGCCGCCGGATTCGATCCGGGTAGGTCGGATCGACATTGACCAGAACGGCGGCACCGACCTGGTAGTCCTGAACGATCTGCGGCGGGTAGAGAACGCTTGCGCGGACCGCGGGTCCCGCGGCGCTCAGGGCGGTGAGCTCCACGTGCAGACGCTTCGACCCGCGGCTGCGGATCAGCAGGGCGCTTCCTTGCATCGATGTGAGGACCGCAGGGCCATCGGGAACACTGACCCGCAGGCGAGGTTGCATCTGACCGATGCGCGAGAAGGTGACGTCGGCTGTCCTGCCCTGGATCGCGATGGCCTCGATGTGCACCCCCAGCGGCGGCCGCAGTTGCAGCTGGATCCCGGCCACCGGGAGAGCCGTCGTGACCTGCTCGACGATATCGATCATCCGCGATGTCTCGGACGCGGCCAATGACTCGGTGTAGGTGAGCGCTTTTCCAGCGGACGTCCCATGCCAGGTCGTGCGAATCGAAGCGACGCCGGTGATGTACACCCGCCGCACGCCGGTCGGATGAAGAGACGCCAGGCTCCCGATCACGTGGTAGGGACCTCGGCCGATGACGAGCGTCTGACGGGCGTCGCTGCGAAGGAGGTCGACGAACTCCCCGCCGTGATTCGAGGCCAGCAGCAGTCCTCTCGGTATGGCGCCATCGGGACTCTCATACTTGGCGAAGAAGTACCCATTCGTCAGCGCCGAACTGGAGCGGAGCAAGGTATCGGCGGCAACGCTGCGCTGCCACTCGACTGAGCGGAATGCGTAGCGAACCGGGAGGCTGAAGAGGGCCGATCGGCCGGTGATGCCTTCGATCCACTTCCCCTCTCGCACCGGCGTGAGGACGGCCTCCCCCGGCGGCAGCTCGCGGTTCAGCCAATCCGCAACCGCCGACAGGCCGGCGACGTCGAGGGGCTGGTAACTGTTCACCTCGTTCACGTAGCGCTGCCCGCTGAACGGGGCCGCAACGAGCATCAGGAGCGCCGCGCAGCTCATGGCCCAGAAGGGCGCCTGGACCCGCGGGATCATCGAGTGCAGATACCCTGCCAGCGAGCCGGTGAGCCAGAGGAGTCCACCAGCCGCAGCCAGCACCAGAGGGATCAGCAACGGTGTCGCGAAGCGCGGATAGTCGGTCGCTGCCTGGGAGAGCACTGAATAACCGAGCGCACTCCATGCGAGGCCACCCCAGATCAGCAGGATCAGGTACCGATGCGTAACTCGGTGCAGCGCGTCACCCAACGCGCCGAGCACGACGGCCACCCCGCCAATCACCATCACGGTCGCCGTTGGCCAGTAGGAGCCAAGTCCGACGAAGAGCCGATCTGGGCCGCGATAGCTGAGACTCGCGGGGTTGGAGACGTAGTCGCGGCTGCCCGGCAGCAAGACGAGGACCCAGTAGGCGACCACCGCCAACACGATGGCGATCGGGATCAGGAGTGCCCGTAGCCGTGCATCCCAGGCGATTCCCTTCAGCCGCAGCACGCTGACTCCGGCGACGCTCATCCCAATCGGAACGGCGAGCAAGCCGGTCGCCTCGTGCGAAAGAGCCACGGCCGCAAGACTCGCACTGCCCAGGATCCACCAGCGCCGCCCCGCGGGGGGCCCTTCGCCAGCACGCAGGAATGCCGCAACGCTGAAGTTCAGGAATGCCAGCGCGCCAGCCTGGAAGAGCCCACCAAAGGCGAAGAGCTCGAGAAGTCGATCTGACACAACGAAACCCAGGGCGACCGCAAAGAGGCCCCCGAGCTGGCTCGACAGGAGAACCCAACCGACCATGTAGAGGCTGATCGCAAACGTCAGCAGCAGCAGGATGTTGAAGGCCTGGAGTGCGGTGCCCGGGTCCGGTATCACGCCGCGCACCGCGGCGAGGAGGACGGGAATCAGCGGGGGGAGCGTCGAGACGCTGCGGTAGTCGGGCACGCTTTGGCCGAGGTAGTAGCGCGAGGTCATCAGCCACTGGCCGTAGTCACCGCGGCCGTCGATGGACACGCTCCCAACCAGGATGCTCAACCCGAGCGCCGCGCTGGCGAAGATCGCAAAGGGCACCAGGTCGACGGAAGGCCAATGGAACGCGATCCGATTGGGAAGCCACGCGGATCGCAGCCGGAGCCATGGCCCCGAAAGAGACTGGACCTGATTTGCCGAGTTATGCATCGGCGTCCGCCCTCCGGATACGTGCGATCTGCGGACGCCGAGTGACGGCACTCTTATAGATGCCCTCCATGCGGTCCGCCACGACACGCCATTCGCGCTCGGCGGCCGCCTCTCTGGCACGCTCTCGCATGGCTGCGCGTCGTTCGGGGGCCGCGAGCAGGTCGCCGAGTGCGGCTGCAAGCGCACGGGGCGTGGGCTCGCAGACCACGCCGTCGACGCCGTCGCGGACGAGGTCGGGGGCCGCGCTCAGGGGGCTGCGGGCCACGACCGGCACAGCGCCGCACGCCTGCGCCTCGACCACGGTGATCCCGAATCCCTCGCGCACTGACGGCAGCGCCAGCATCGCGCTGGATTTGAGCGCCCCAAAGACAGCAGACCCGGCAATCGGTCCGGTGAATCGAACGTTGCGCTCGATGTGCAGCCCCCTCGCGAGCGATTCGAGTGCCGCGCGCTCCGGCCCATCCCCAACGATCGAGCAACGCAGATGCGGGCGATCGCCGACCAGCAGCGCGACGGCCTCCAGGAGGTGATCGACCTTCTTGTCCGCGATCAATCGGCCCACGAAGACGATGTCGCTCGGTTCCGGATCTGGTTGAGCCGAGTCGATATCGGACAGGGAGATCCCGTTCCCGATCACCTCGACGGGTGAGCCACCTCCCCCGACTTGGGTCAGCCGCCGCGCCGTGAACGGAGAGACCGCCACCCTTCGCGTGCCGAACGTCCGGCAGCCGGCTTCAATCCGGCGGGCGACGCTCGCCAGGACCGGGCGGTCGGGCAGATAGTCCGTCCAGAACGGCCCCCAGAATTCGTGCCAGGTCACCACCAGCGGGGTCCGTGTCAATCGCGAGGCGAGCCAGGCGGCGTAAAGCGGCACGTACGGCGTCGCGGCACAGTCGATCACGTCGAATCGTTGGCGAAGGAGGGTCGGCACCATTCTGGCGGCAAAGGCCGCGGCTTCGTGCACCGTTCGGCGTCCATCGGCCCCGAAGAATCCGGGCGCCGCACCCACGCCGTGCAGCACCACGCCCTCGAGCTCTGGGGGCAGCGACTCTCGCCACGAGCGCCAGGTGACGTAATGGACCTCATGCCGTGCGCTCATGCGCGTCGCGAGCTCCTGGTACCGCCGCTCAGCGCCGCCCCGGTGGAGGGGGTAGAGGGCGTCGTAGACGTACGCGATCCGAAGCCGATCGCCGGTACCCCCGCCGGTCCGTACGGCCGCGCTCACGGGGCGTCGATGGTGACGACCAGGAACCCCGCCATTCCCAGCTCGGCCCCCACGATGAGGAGGCTCTGCGCCAGAGCCGCCAGCTGCAGCTCGGTGCCGAGTTGCGTTCCCGAGGCCCACACCGCGAAGAGAACCAGGTCGATGCCGGCGCCCAGGAGCACGAGCAACGCGGCCAGCGCGAGGACCGCCTCGAGCTTGAAGTAGCGTCGGTAGAGCCGCACCCAGCCATCCTCGGGGAGCAGGCCCTTCGCACACCCCACGATCTTGGCGATGACGCCGAAGAGCACCGAGTTCGCGCCGATCGCCAGGAAGATGCTGGCTGCGAAGACCGGCTGCCAGGTGAGGGAGCCGATCGTGACGCCACCCGGCGAGACGAAGGAGAGCAGGATGGTCAGCACGCCCGCCAGCACCATGAGGAGCCCGGGCATGGTGAACAGGAAGTCGGGGGCCGCGAGCAGCAGGAAGCGAAGGTGCCGCCACCCGTCGCGCAGCGTGTTCAGCTTGCTCGGGGCGCGCCGGATGAAATAGGGTGCCGGCACCTCGGCGATGCGCAACCCGGCCCGCGATGCTCGCACGATCATCTCGGACGCGAGCTCCATCCCTCCAGCTCGCAGCCCGAGGCGAGCCTGGAGTCCACGCCTGAAGGCCCGCAGGCCGCTCTGGCTGTCGCCAACCCGCGCACCGGAGAAGAGGCGGATAAGGAAGTTGATGACCGGCGTGCCGATATATCGGTGGGCCCAGGGCATGGCCTGGCTCTGCATCCCCCCGCGGAAGCGGTTGCCGAGGACCAGGTCGTAGCCCCGATCGAGGGGCTCCACGAGCGGCGACAGGTCGCTGAAGTCGTAGGTGTCGTCCGAGTCGCCCATGACGATGTATTCGCCACGCGCCTCGGCGAACCCGCGCAGGTAGGCATTGCCGTAGCCGCGCTGCTCCTCGTGCACCACGCGCGCTCCCGCGCCGATGGCGATCGGTACGGATCGGTCGGTGGAGCCGTTGTCGACGACGATCACCTCACCGCCTCGCCCGGAGCTGGCCAGCCATTCGCGCGCCTTGGACACGCAGATGCCGACCGTCGCCTCCTCGTTGAGACAGGGCATGACGATGGACACGAGCGTCGCGACGTGCGCCGGACTCGCAAGGAGCGCTGGGGACGTGGGGTCGGCAAGTTGGTTGATGGCGTGCCTCACCATGCTTCTGGCAGTTGCGACGCCCGGCGCGACGAGGAACTCTCGCGGCGCCGGGCGTCAGCGCATGAGGTGGGTCCGCAGGGCCTTCAGCCCATGGGTCGATCGATTACGGGCACTGTCCGTAGTCGTCGGGGAAGACGTCGCCGTGACGCAAATGCGCCGGCAGAGCGTGCACTGAGATGTTGATGGCCACGAACTTGTGGCTCGCCCAGTGGCAGATGTCGACCTTGCCTGCGGGACCCCCGTTGGCCATCGCGGTGGCCGCGAACGCGGCCAGAATGATGGCGGGGAGGAGTAGCGTGAGCAGCAGCCTGCGTGCCCTTGGCATTACACGCCTCCGTATGAACCTGGAGCCGCAACCTAGCAGCCGTTTGGAGGCGCGGACAACCCTGACCGGGCACGTACCATGGGGCCATGGGACAGATGCCCCCCGGCGAGCGGGGGACGATCCAACCACCGGTCGGGGGACCTATCCCTCGGGCCGCTATGGGTCCACAATGGCCACCGCATGGCGCGATCAGCTCAGAAGAAGATGCCCAAGAAGCGTCCCTCGGTGAACTCCGATCGGGAGAGGCGGGACGATCAGGGTGCCGAGTTGGCCGATGTCTGGCCGGACCCGCCTGTCGACGAGGCGAAGGCAACCACCCGATCGATGGCCAACAAGGTGTACCTTCGCGAGCTCGCCACGCTCGAGGTCGAACTGGTCAAGCTCCAGGAGTGGGTGCGGCACCAGGGCCTGAAGGTGGTGATCGTCTTCGAAGGGCGCGACGCCGCGGGCAAGGGCGGCGCGATCAAGACCATCATGCTTCGCCTCAATCCGCGCTACGCGCGGGTCGCTGCCCTCGGGACGCCTACGGAGCGCGAGCGGACCGAGTGGTACTTCCAGCGCTACGTCCCCCATCTGCCAGCTGGCGGCGAGATGGTCCTCTTCGATCGGAGTTGGTACAACCGCGCCGGCGTGGAACGGGTGATGGGCTTCTGCACAGATGATGAGTACAACGAGTTCGTGCGTTCATGTCCGGAATTCGAGCGGATGCTGGTCCGCTCCGGGATCATCCTGATCAAGTACTGGTTCAGCGTCAGCGATGAGGAACAGGAACGCCGCTTCCAGAGCCGAATCGCGGACCCGACAAAGCGCTGGAAGCTGAGCCCGCTCGATCTGGAGGCACGCGCTCGCTGGGTCGAGTACTCCAAGGCCAAGGACGCGATGTTCGCGGTTACGGATATCAAGCAGGCGCCCTGGTACGTCGTCAACGGCGACAACAAAAAGCGAGCGCGCCTCAACATGATCCACCACCTGCTGGGCCTGATCCCGTACAAGGATCTGACCCCGCCGGCGATCGTCCTGCCATCGCGGGAGCCTGACGATGGCTACGTCCGCCCGCCCATGACCGACCAGACCTTTATTCCAGAGGTCTACTGACCGTCGGCCGCGCTCTTCCGCCGTCTTCGCGATAGACCGCCGCGCCGAGCACGTCCCGCTAGAACGACCGTGCCACCTCGAGATCAGGCACGACGAGCACGTGGGTTTGCTCGCCGCCGTCGACGCTCCAACGCTCCCGGCATGTAAGCCTGGACGAGCGTACATACCGTCGAGAGGTGATCGACCGACCGCCGAGCGCAATTCGGCGCCGATTCGAGCGCCGAATGTGAGGTTGCGCGAGCATTCGACTGTCGAGCGCGGTCGATCGGGATGCGCCGATTGCCTCAGCGGTCGAAACGCTCGCCGCCGGTGACATGCACCCACGGGCGTGTCCCGCCTCCATCGAATGGGCTGGCGAAAGTACTGGCGAGGCGCGAACCGAGGTTCGCTAGGAAGTGCTCTTCCAAAAGCGCATGGTGCGTCGAGACAACCACGCCTCTTCGTTCCTTGTGCAAGGGGAGAACCTCCCAGTGGACCGCCGCAAGCGCCTCGTCATCGCCGTCATCGTGGGATTGACGGTCTTCGCGACAGTCTTCGCCGTCGCCGCCTCGCTCAACCTCACCGCGTCCTCTCTCGGGGCTGGCGAAGCCACCGTCGCCTCGTGCGACACAAACGGCGTCGCAACCTCCTTCGACACGACGTACAGCGCGACCGCTGGCGGCTACAAGATGACGACCGTCCACGTGACGGGCATCGCCACACCTGGCTGCGATGGACGCGCGATGAAGGTGACGCTCATCGGCACCGCTGATGCGTCACTGGCAGAGGTGACCGCAACCCTGGCGACTCCCGCGGCCGACCCGACCGACCTCAGCTTCTCGTCGGCCAACGTGCTCGCCTCCGCGGTACTCAAGATCTCCGTCGTCATCTCCTAGGAGCTCCGGCCGTTGGCGCTGCTCCGCCTCCGGCGCCCGTTCGCCATTGGGGTTACGGCGAGTCTGGTCTGCCTGCAGATTGCCGTCGCCGCCAGTCTGCCGACCACAGCCTCCAAGCTCGGTGGCGGAACCGCCGCGGTCAGCTCCTGTGACGCCGATGGCTTCACGTTTCACCACACGATCGACAGCACGGGCACCATCACAGCCGTCACCGTGACCTCGATCGCCGCCGCCTGTGCGGGCGGGACCCTGCGACTCACGCTTGCCAATGGCACGACGAGCGTCGGGTCCGGCACCACGAGCCTCCCATCCTCCGGATTCAGCGGCTCCGCTACGGTGACCGTCAGCCCCACGCCGTCATCGAGCAGCGTGACGGCGGTCTACGCCGTGGTTGAAGGACCATGAGGGCCCGCAGGCCTGCCGCCGCCGTGGGGCTCGCGGCAGCCTTGACCCTGGCCTCGGTCAGCATCGGTCTGGCCGCCAGCCTTGGGCTTTCGAGTGCGCACCTAACGACCGTCACCAAGTCGTATTCAGCGCCTGTCACCTGCACGCTCAGCGCAACCGCGGACAGCTACGTGAACAAGCTGGTGGCGACCACCAACTTCGGGACGAGCACGGTCCTCCAGGTGAATCCGACCACCCTCGCCACCCAACGAACCTTCGTGCGGTTCGACCTGACGACCTGCTCGCCGGCGATCCCGTCCGATGCTTTAGTCCAGTCCGCAACCGTGCGACTCACGGTCGCGACGTTGACGACCGGAACGCGCACGTATGAGCTGCGCAGCGTGACCGGTTCCTGGACTGAAACCGGCGTCACCTGGAACAACCAGCCAACGGCCGCCAGCTCGGTCACCGCCTCGACAAACGTCTCGCTGGGGACGGCGGCCGGCACGGTCGTGCAGTGGACCGCGACCTCGGACGTTGAGTCCTTCGTCACCGGGGCGGGGACGAACCTCGGTTGGCGGCTGGGCGACAGCGCCGAGGGTGGCGCAGTCGGCGCCACCCTTCAGCTCAATTCGCGCGAGGCGGCGACGGGGCAGCCGCAGCTCGTCGTGACCTACGTCGCATGATGGGTCGCCTGGCACTTGCCGCCGTCATCGTCGCGGGGGTGGGGTGGTTCATCGCGCTCCGCCCGCAGGTACTTGGGGGTCCTGCCGCATACATCCTCGTCTCCGGCGAGAGCATGCAGCCCACGATCCGTCCCGGATCGCTCGTCATCCTCTTCCGGCAGCCGCAGTACGCCGTCGGCGACGTCGTCGCCTACCGGATCCCGCCCGGCGACCCGGGTGCTGGTCTCAACATTATCCACCGGATCGTCGGCGGCTCAGCGGCTGCTGGCTTCCTCCTGCGCGGCGACAACGTGGCGAGTTCGGATCTCTGGCGCCCAAATCCGGATGCGATCCTGGGGTCCGCGCAGATGGTGATACCGGGGGCCGTCCCCGTGCTTCTTTTTGCACGCTCACCGATCGTGGCGGCTTCGGTGTCGGCTGGCCTCGCTGCCTTCCTGGTCCTGGGCTTCTGGTCGAAGGGTCGGCGCGGGGCAATGGACGCCGGCGCGATGCGCCCAACCTCGACGACGCGGAAATAGCCCAACGAACCGGGGCCGCTGGGGCGAGGCGGGGGACCTTGGCAGGATGTCAGCGGTGGTGAGCCCATGGTTCGTCGGGAGGTCGAACAACGCTCCGGCCAGCGCAAATCAGGCTCGTTCGCGGGTCGAATGTCAGTTCTGACGAGCATTCGGCGCTTGGACCAACCGACCCAGGCGCCTCGACGGCCGGGACGCTCGCAGCAGGTGACATCCCCATCGTCGCACCTGCGCGAGGCCTAGCCCCGGCTACCCCGCCTCGGCGCCAGCCCTGGACCGGGTCCACTCCGTCCCGAGAATGGCGAACACGAGCTGATCGGTCCATTCGCCCTTGATGAACTCGTTCTGGCGGAAATGGGCCTCCCGGCGCATGCCGAGCCGCTCCATCAGGCTGGCGGACGCGGTGTTCCGGGCGTCGCACCGGCCCACGATCCGGTGGAAGCCGAGCCGCTCGAACCCGAGACGCAGCATCATCGTGCTCGCCTCGGTCGCGTAACCGTGGCCATGGTAGGCGGGGTGCATGACGAAGCCGATCTCGCCCTCCCGGTACTCGCGGCTCGTGCGCCAGATGCTGAAGTCGCCAATCAAGGTCCCATCTCCGCGCAGGAGCGCCGCCAGGCGCAGGGCGTCGCCCCGATCGTCGAGGGCGGTCATCCCCTTGATGCGGTCGAGCATCGCATGCACGTCGTCGCGAGACCGCGGCCCCCAGTCGAGGTAGCGCGTGACATCCTCGCGACTGTGGATCGCATGAAACGGCTCGAAGTCGCCGTCCTCGAAGGGGCGGAGCAGGAGTCGCGGCGTCTCGATGGGAAAGTCGGCGGACATCCGGGCAGTGCACCTTGTCAGGGCATTGGGGCCGTCGCGATTGGCGTTGCGCGGCGACAACGGAACCGGCACAAACCCGATCCGTTCACGTGGATCAGACCCCTCCGGAGTGTAACTATCTGACGTACAACGAGGCGAGGGTCGATCCCGATTGCCTCCCGCCCGCAATCGCTCACCCCCGATCCGCTGCGCAGTTCGCCACTGAGCTCATGAGAGGTGATTGCAGTGCAGGTGTCCGGTTCGGCTCGATTCACCCCATCCTTCATGGTTCGCGGAATCGCGGTGGCCTTTGCGCTGGCCGTCGCCA
>Ga0070708_100000151_pt1 | contig 48132 bp, 60 predicted proteins | sample KBSK5503metaG_FD_65469 | JGI IMG/M metagenome (GOLD analysis project Ga0070708, IMG submission 65469) | Corn, switchgrass and miscanthus rhizosphere microbial communities from Kellogg Biological Station, Michigan, USA - KBS K5-50-3 metaG | ecosystem: Host-associated > Plants > Roots >... | reverse complement strand
TGAAGAGGCCGAGCGCCGGCTGACGGAGCTCGCCGTGGAGCGAGGCGATCTCGAGCAACTGCGTCGCCTGGCCGACGATGGGAATGAAGAGGCCGAGCGCCGGCTGACGGAGCTCGCCGTGGAGCGAGGCGATCTCGAGCAACTGCGTCGCCTGGCCGACGGTGGGAATGAAGAGGCCGAGCGCCGGCTGACGGAGCTCATCCGCAACATCAAGTAGCCCGTATGACCGTCAGGACGACGTTCCCCGTCTTCTCGCCCGTCTCGACATACCGGGTTGCCTCAACCACATCCTCGAGTGGGTAGCGGCGATCGATGACCGCGCGGTACTTTCCAGCCTCGATGAGCTCCTTGAGGAGTAGAAGGTCCTTCTTCGAGTAGGCCGTGATGCCGAGCTTCACCTTCTTGTCGCCGATCCACCTCGTCAACAGGAGCAGCAGCGGAACGTGCCACAGGAAACCAAGGTCCGTTTCGATGTAGGTCCCGCCAGGCTTCAGTGAGCGTCTGCAGCGCCTGAACGAGGTCTTGCCAACCGAGTCGAAGATGACGTCGTAGGTCTTGCCGTCCTTGGTGAAGTCCTCCTGGGTGTAGTCGACGACATCGTCGGCTCCGAGCGATCGCACGAGCTCGACGTTCTTGGTGCTGCATACCGCAGTTACGTGGGCATCGAAGCTTTTGGCCAATTGCACTGCTGCGGTCCCGACCGATCCCGAGGCGCCGTAGATGACGATGCTCTTGCCTTCCAGCCGATCGGCCTGGCGGAGGCATGCCAGGGCGAGACTTCCTCCGTCGAAGACCGATGCTGCCTCTTCGAAGGTCATGCCCGCCGGCTTCATTGCTAGCGACGCGCTCACGCGGATGCAGATGAACTCGGCGTGCGCACCAAAGCCCTTGCCGCCGAAGACCTGGTCACCGACCTTGAGCTCGGTGACTCCTGCGCCGATAGCCTCAACTTCTCCCGAGAACTCCATACCGAGGATCTTGTTCCTGGGTCGGCGAAGGCCGGTGACGAAGCGGCTGATGAATAGTTCGGCGCTCCGAAGGCCGACGTCCGTCCGGGTGACCGTCGTGGCGTGGACCTTGACGAGGACTTCATCGTCCTTGGGAATGGGTCGCTCAACCTCCTCGAGGTGGAGAACGTCCGGCCCGCCGTACTTCTCGTGGACGACGGCTCTCATCGCCTACAGATACCCCTCAGGCACGGGGCCGATGACGTCCATGCCGAAGCGGTCAGCGATTTGGCTGAGGGCGTCTGGATCGGCCGTGCCATTGGCAAGTGCGGCGCTCAGCTCGTCGAAATAGCCGATCATGGCCGCTGGCATATAGAGGTTTAGCTTGCGGCTTGGCTGGCTGCCAACTCGGAACCCGTGGCGAACCCCAGCGGGGATGAAGACGAACGATCCGGCAGGGCAGGCGTACTCCTCGTCCTTCACGAAGATGACGTATTCGCCAGCGACCACGTAGAACGCTTCCGCGGTCTCGCGATGGATATGCATCGGCGGACCAAAGCCGGGAGGCTCGTCCGCCTCGAGGAGGGTGAAGGCGTCGTTCGTCTGCTCCGCCGTAGCCTTGACCGACATCGTGAAATTGCCGAGATCGATCGACCGGCCCGCGCCGGGTTGGAGGATGATCGGTCTGATGGGTTCAGTCACGGTGACGCGGCTCCCGAGTGGAACGAGGACGATGCGACTCTCCGCCTACGCAGATTCACCCTAGAGCATTTCGTCGACTCGCAACGTCGGCGGAACAAGCTTGACGCTGCGGTAGTCTTGGTGACACCATCTCATTGTGAGTGACACCAATGTGCTGTCGGTGGGACCAAAGGGCCGAGTCGTCATTCCCGCGGAGATCCGGCGGCAGCTGGGCCTAGTCGTGGGAAGCGAGCTCGTCGCGTCGGTCGAAGGGGACGGCGTGCTCTTGCTGCCACGATTGGCCGTCAAGCGGCAGTTGCGGGGGATGTTCGCGGGCGTCGGCACGAGCATGGCTCAGGAATTGGTCCGGGACAGGCGCGCGGCCGCGGCGAAGGAGTCGCGGATCCGGTGACGGCGGTGATCGACGCCTCGGTCGTCCTGGTGTGGCTCCAGGATGAGCCTGGAAGCGACCTCGCCGAGCGCCACATGCTGGAGGGGATCATCGGGGCGGCCAATTGGTCCGAGGTGCTGCAGAAGACCCGGCAGCATGGCGCTCAGCCCGGGCTCGTCGCACGCCTCCTTACTTCGTTCGGTCTCCAGGTCGTCGACGTTACCGCCGACGATGCGGAGCGCGCGGCTGACCTGTGGGCGCCGCGATCACCCCTTTCGCTCGCTGACCGGCTCTGCCTCGCCCTTGGACTCAGGCTCGGCCTTCGCGTCGTGACGACAGACGGTACCTGGCGATCCCTTGAGAATGGTCCAGAGGTGATCGTGGCCCGCTGACCGTCGCATCAGTCGCGCGATCGCTGTTTCAGGTCGTTCAAGAAGTCGATGACGAGGGCGTTGGCGTGCCCATGCCCAAATCCGTGCTCGTCCTTGAGCCACGCCATCAGGTCCTTCCAGGTGGTCAGCCCGGTGCGTTGCATCTCGGCTTTCCACTCGCCGATGGAGCGTCCGTACTTCGCCTCGATCGACGGGAAGTAGGCGGCCGGCCCGCGCACCTTGTTAATTGGTCTCCTCCGATCCTCGCCCTCTGACATCACGCAGCCTGCGCATAAGCCTGGGCGATCCACCCTCGGAGCTCGTTGTCGATCTCCTCGAGCGATCGAACACGAACCCGATGCGTGAAGAGCGCGTTGAACGTCGCTGCGGATTCGAGCCGAGCTCCGATATCTTGGCCCGGGAGGATCAGCCCGAGGTCGATGTGCTTGGCAGCCGGCTTGATCATCGCGAACTGCTTTCGGCGACGAAGGCTCAGGTAGCCCTTCTTGGGCGCGACCTCGATATCTGTCCCGAGCGCGCGAACCACGGCCATCAGACGCTGGTGAATCGGCAGCAGTTCGGCCTTGCTGCCGGCGTACATGAGCTGCTCGTGATCGACGGCTTGGGGTTTTGGCGACATCGCATCGATCGCGACCAGCGCGACCCGGTTCGCGGAGCTGTGGCTCAGGCCGTACTCGCCCTTCAGCCAGCTAACGATCTCGCCGTGCCGGGTTCGCCCGCTGGCTCGAATGAGGTCGATCCATTCGTGGATTGGGCGACCGTACGTGGATTCGATATTGCGGACCTGGCTTCGGAGAGCCGCGTCGACAGTCGCCATGTAACCTCCCGAACAACGTCAGCGCTGGGCCAATTCTGATCGCCGGCCCGTTGGCGATCACGGTAGGCTCGTTCGCAAGCCGTATGTCGTGGACGTTACGCTTGCCGCATGATCCCGGAGACGAGCTATGCGCGCGTTGGCGATCTCCACCTGGCGTACCAGGTGCTTGGAGAAGGCCCGCCGGACATCCTCCCGCTCGACTACTGGGTCAGCCATGTCGAGGCGCAGTGGGACGCGCCGCCGCTTGCCGCACTGCGCGAGCGCCTCGCGTCGTTCGGCCGCGTGATCATGTTCGACAAACGCGGCAGCGGGCTCTCGGATCCCGTGCCGACGTCGCACCTGCCCACCCTCGAGACCTGGATGGACGACGCGGTCGCCGTCCTCGATGCCGTTGGATCCGACAAGGTCGTGCTCATTGGCAACATCGGGGGCGGCCTCCTCGCCATGACCCTCGCGGCAGCGCATCCGGAACGCGTGGCGAGCCTCATTCTCGTCGACTGTTTCGCGCGCGCACGCAAGGCGGGCGACTTCCCGATTGGCGAGGCATCGGAATTCTTCGACAAATCGATCGCCCAGATCGAGACGGGCGCCGGCCGGGGCGTCATGTTGGACATGTTCGCGCCGAGCCTGGCCGATGATCCGGTCCTGCGGCGTGTGTGGTCGCGCTACGAGCGCCAGGCCGCGAGCCCGGGCAGTCTGAAGGCTGTCGTCCAATTTATTAGCGAGGGCGACGTGCGGAATGTTCTGCCGGCGATTCGAGTTCCCACGCTGGTCATCCAGCGGACCGAGGGTCCCTTCCAGGCGCCGCACGGTCGGTACCTCGCTGAGCACATCTCGGGAGCCAGATACCTTGAGCTGCCGGGACCCGACAAGTTCATCTGGGCGGGCGACACCGAGGCGATCCTGGCCGAGATCCAGGACTTCGTGACCGGCGTGCGACCTACAGCGACGCCGAGCCGAGTCCTCGCCACAGTTCTGTTCACCGACATCGTTGCCTCGACACGACTCGCGGCGGAGATGGGCGACGACCGCTGGCGTGAGCTTCTGGCCGAGCATTTCCGCGTCGCGCGACGGCAGCTGGAGCGTTTCGGGGGCAGGGAGATCAAGACTGTGGGTGACGGGATCCTCGCCACCTTCGACGGACCGGCGCGGGCCATCCGGTCGGCAGCAGCGATCCGCGACGCGGTGCGCGAGCTGGGACTTGGCCTGCGTGCGGGCCTGCACACGGGCGAGATCGAGCTCGAGGTTGACGATATCGCGGGCCTCGCCGTCCACATCGGCGCCCGGATCTCTGCCATGGCAAACGAGGGCGAGATCCTCGTGTCGAGCACCGTCAGGGACCTCGTTGTCGGATCGGGCCTGGAGTTCGAGGACCGAGGCAGCCATGAGCTCAAAGGTGTGCCCGGGGAGTGGCGGATCTTCGCAGTGGCGATCTAGAGGTCGGCGATTCTCGATCGGAGCAAACCCCTCACACTGTGATGACGACCTTGCCTCGGGCGTGCCCGGTTTCTAGGTAGCGGATCGCCTCGGCGGTCTCCTTGAGCGGGTATGTCCGGTCGATGACCGGCGTGATCTTTCCGGCTTCGAGGAGATCCTTGAGGACCAGCATGTCCTCCCTGTTGGTTTGGGCCAGGAAGAACACCATCCTCTGCCTGACGAAGCGCTTGATCAGGACCGACCCAAGCGGACGGGCCATCGTCTCCTTGGGCCTGCGCAGCCCATCGTTCAGGCGCAGCAGGTACGGCTCTCCGCGCATCAGGTGCCAGTCGACCGGGTTGACCGATGACACCCGGACGCGGACGAGCATGCCGTCATCGTTGAGCTCCGGCTTCTCGATGTCGCGGAGCTCCAGGACATCGGGCGACCGCAACGGTCGCGGACGATCGCTTTCATGGACGCCCGGAGTTGGCTAATCGCGCATCTCCTCCATGGCGGCCGCGAACCGCGGAATCCCGTCTTCCACCATGCGGTCGCTCGCCGTGAGGCTGATCCGGAACCAGCCGGGCACCTCGACGACCGTTCCCGGCAGGACGAGGACGCGGTGGCGGGCGAGCACGTCAGTGAAGGCGACGTCGTCGGGGATTGGGGACCGCGCCATGGTGTAGAAGGTGCCCTCCGGCATCGACGCGTCGTAGCCGAGCTCGCGAAGCGCCGGAACCAGCCGGTCGCGTCGCCGCTCCAGCGCACCGATGTCAATGCTCAGCCGCTCGAGGTCGGCGAGGGCGTGCTGGAGGAGCGCGTTCGGGAAGGCGTAGCCCGTCACCATCTGCTGCAGGAAGACCTCCTCGCGAAGCTCCGCGCGCTCCGGCAGCGTGGGAGGCACGGTGAGGAAGCCGATGCGCTGACCAGGGGTCAGCAGGGTCTTCCCGTAGGAGTAGGTGATGACCGTGTGCGGGTAGAACTCCGCCGGGCTGTGGCATGCCCGACCATCGAACACGATGCGGTTGTATGGCTCGTCAGAGACGATCCACACTGGATGACCCATGCGCTCGGAAGCCGCGGTCAGCATTGCCGCCAGAGCCTGCAGGTCCTTCGCCGGGTAGACGCGGCCGCTGGGATTGTGCGGGGAGTTGACGAGGACCGCTCGGGTCCGCGGACCGATGGCCTCGCGGATGCGATCCAGGTCCAGCTCGAAATCCGGCGGGGTAAGCCGCACCCTCACGGGTTCGCCGCCGGCGGCGAGAATCAGCATCTCGTAGAAGAACCACGGCGGCGACAGGAAGACGACCTCGTCACCAGGCTCGACCAGCGTACGCATCGCCACCGCGAGGGCCCCGAACCCGCCGTTGGTCATCGCCACGTCCGCCGGATCCCATTCCATCCCCGTCCGGGCAGAGAGCGTCGCGGCCACGGTCCGCTGTGACTCCGGCTCGGACAACTTGTACGCGAACCAGTCCTTGTTTCGAGGCTCGGCATGGCGCTGCAGGGCGCTGACGTAATCGGCCAGAGGCATCTCCTGGGGGTTGCCAACCGCGAAATTCGCTACGTCCGGCTCAAGGTTGAGCTGGCTGAATGGCCCGCTGAAGAACGAAAGGAACGGCACGATGCTCTCGCGCATTCGATCGCGTAGACGGGGAGTCGCGGTAGTCACGGCGCTGGCCCTCGTGATGCTTGGGTGCACGGCCGAGGATCGGGTACGCGCTCGGCGCACGCAAGCCCCGGTTCTGTCATCTCTCACGAAGGCCGCGGGGGAGGGGTAGCATGCCTACGGGCCTGCGAGGCTGGCGAGGATCTCGCGGGCGAGAGTGTGAACGTCTGCCACGGAGCCCTCGAGCACTCCGGTCGCGTCGATCGCACGCGCCAGCGTCTCGTCATCGAGCAGCGCGGCCACGACCGCGGCACGACCCTCTGGGTCGCTGCGAAGGGCGACGAGAACGAGCGTCGACCACCCCGTGGCTGCCTTCTCGATCGCCCGCGCGGGCCAGGCCCTGCGGATCGCTCGTGCCAACGCCGCCGCGGCCGCCTCCTCGGGGTAAGGCGACATCGGTCTTGTCGTACCTCGGTGCTAGAGGGGACTGCACTCTAGCAATCGGAGGCAATACGACCCGTCTGGCATGGTCAGTGGAAGACGCTCAGGGGGCTGAGAGAAGTCGACACACGAGCGAGGCGGTGCTATCCACCTCGTCGGGGTGCATCTTTCGGACGCGCATGCCCGCACTCTACCGACCGATGGAGGACCGTATCCTGTTTGCCCGATCCAAAGGAGTAAGGCAGTGGCCGACGCACGGATCAGCGTCACGATCGCGCGCCCAATCGAGGAGGTCTACGCCGTGCTGACCGATCCCGAGAAGACCCCGAAGTGGTCGGCACCGGCGGTCGAGGAGCATTGGACCACCCCAGGGCCAGTGGCCATCGGCTCCATACGGCACGCCACGACGAAATTCATGGGTATGCGATCGGGGAACGACGCCGAGCTCATCGCGTTCGAACCGAACCGCTCATGGACGTTGAAGAGCGTCTCAGGGCCACCGTTCACTGTGAGCGCGACCTTCGAGCCAGTCGCGGGCGGGACGCGCGTCGACTGGACCTGGTCCTTCGCCTTCCGCGGACCGCTTAAGCTGTTCGAGCCGCTCATTACAAGTTTCTTTGGTCGTCAGTTCGCGAATGACCTTGCGCGGCTCAAGGAACTGATGGAGACGGGCGCGCTCTGAGCGAGGAGAATCAGCGCCAGGCTGTCCTCAGCCGTCCAATCAGCTCGAGCTTGTCGAGATCCATGACCGAAGCCCACGCTGCCCGATACGTCCACACGAACATCGTGGCGGCCGATTGGCGGCGCCTCGTTGCGTTCTACACCTCCGTCTTTGGCTGCAAGCTGGTGCCTCCTGAGCGCGATTACGCCGGATCCGATCTCGAGCGAGGGACGGGCGTGCCCCTGGCGGCCCTGCAGGGCGCTCACCTGCGCCTCCCGGGGCACGGAGAGAGCGGCCCGACCCTCGAGATCTACCAGTACCGCAAGGCTGAGCCACGGAGTACGACGGCGGCCAACCGTCTCGGCTTCGCTCACATCGCATTCGCGGTAGACGATGTAGCGGTTGCCAGGGACTCGGTGCTCGCTGCCGGAGGGGATCGAGTCGGAGAGATCGTGACCCTGACCACGGCGGACGGCCGCCGCGTGACGTGGTGCTACGTCACCGATCCCGAGGGCAACATGGTCGAGCTCCAAGCCTGGAGCGACGCCTGAGGTCTGAGCCTCGCGTCCGGCGCGAGGCTGGATCACGCACCGCCGGAAGAGATGAGTTCGAGGCCCTTGTCAGGTCTAAACCTGTGTTCGCGCACCCACTCAGCGCTCTTCGCCCTTGAGGAGGACGTCCATGAAGAAGATGTATCCGATGCTCTGGTTTGATGATCAGGCTCAGGAAGCTGCCAACAACTACGTGTCGATCTTTCCGCACTCGAAGGTTGGGACGATCACGCGCTACGGGCCGGCTGGGCCTGGGACGGAGGGCACGGTCATGACCGTTGACTTCCAGCTCGATGGCCAGCAGTTCGTTGCGCTCAACGGCGGCCCGGAGTTCCGCTTCACCGAGGCGATCTCGTTGGTGGTGCCTTGCGAGTCGCAGGCCGAGGTCGACGAGATGTGGGAGAAGCTGGTCGATGGCGGCGAGCCCGCGCCGTGCGGCTGGCTCAAGGACCGATTCGGCCTGTCATGGCAGGTTGTGCCGACCGTCCTGGTGGAGATGCTCTCGGACCGCGATTCTGCGAAGGCGCAGCGGGTGAACGAGGCGATGCTCAAGGTATTTGGCAAGTTCGAGATCGCGGAGCTCCAGGCCGCGTACGACGGGTCCTAGCGCTTCAGGCAGCCTTCTCGCTTCGGAGCAGCTGCATGAGGATCAGGAGGCTGCTCACCAGTAACGCCGGCACGTAGGCGGTCACGATCACCCAGTTCAGGCCCAGGGCGTAGGAGAACACGTTGAAGCGGATCGATTGAATGACGGCGTTTGCCGTATCGGCGGTCCCAACCACGAGGAACAGCCAGACCAGGCCGATGGCGGCCGGCATCCGAGCGCGCAGCGCGACGAGAGCCAGTAAGGCCAGCACTGCTGTCGCCATGTCGCCGAGTCCGACCATCGCTCGGAAATCCATCGGTACAGCTGCGTCGACCGCTCCTGGGGCGAGGATCGTCCCGCCGACCACGCGAAATGCATGGACCCACAGCAGGGGGACAAGAGCCAGCTCCCGGGGGATCCCGGCGAGTCGCGGGGCGACGTACCAGAACGCGATGAGCGCGTACGCCACCAGGCTCAGCGTGAATTGAATGGCGAACAGCGCTATCGGGTCCATGAGCTCATTCCTTCTCCTGGGACAGCCGAGTCGGGTGGTAGCGGCACTCTCGCCATCTTCGTCGCACAATGGGTCAATGGCGAGCTGGGCAGACCTGGTATCTCAATCCCCCGCGTTGGGCGAGGCGGGCCGCGCCCTCCTGTTCCGGCGCGGCGACGGAAAGGCGCTCCTCGCCACGGTCCGCGGCAAATCCTCGCCGCGGATCCATCCGATCAGCATCGGGCTGGTGGACGGTGTCCTCTACGCATTCATCCTGCGCTCCGCCAAGCTCACCGACCTGGAGCAGGACGGTCGGTACGCGCTCCACGCACACGTCGACCCGGACGCACCCAGCGAGTTCTTGTTGCGTGGTCGCGCCCACGAGGTGACCGATCCCGTGGTTCGAGCCGCTGTGGCGGCTTCGTGGAGCTTCACCGTCGACGACACGTACCGACTGTTCGCGTTCGACATCGACACGGCCTTACTGGGCGAGCGGCCCAACCCGGCCGCGTGGCCACCGCGCTACACACGCTGGCCCGTCGGGTAGCGCTTCAGCCGACCATCGGGCGGATGAACCCAGCCAGGTGAGTGGGCTGGATGTTCAGACTCACCCCTGCCACCGCGGCTTCTCCTCGCATCGACGTAACCACCTGGTTGCTTGGCGTGCCGTAGATCTCGAATCCGTCGGGTTCGATGAACTCATAGGCCGCGTTCGACCTCTGCTCGGCCCCTTGGAAGTGGATGTCCATCGCATCCGCGTCGCCAAAGAGATGAACGATCGTCAGCTGAGTACCGCTGTCGTTGACGTAGGCGATCTGCGCAAGCGTCCGAGGCTTCTCAGCTTCCAGCAGCTTGATCGTCTCCTGGAAAGCTCGCTTGAAGCCTTCGAGCTTGCCCGCTTTGACCTTGAAGTGACTGATGAAGACGATCGGCTCTGCCATGTGCCCCTCCGTCTACGCGTACGGCGCAGAACTGCATTTCGGTATTGCCCGCAGCATCTGTCGCCAGACCTCGTCGGGGGTTCCTGCCGCCACTACGAATTCACCCTTCCCTGCCGGCACCCTCGCGGTGGTGCGTCGCCGCCAGTGTGCCCAGGGCCTCGAGGTTCAGCTGATCGGGCGCAGCCTCCGCGACCCGGGCGCGAGTGGTCGCCCGCAAGGTGGCCGTCCGCGCCCCGCCTTCGAGCGCGGCTCGCTCACCAACCACTGCTCCGGGCCCGATCTCCGCCACCTCTGCGCCATCCACCTCGACTACGAACATGCCGTCCAGGATCAGGTAGATCTGGCTTCCCGGCTCCCCCTGGGTGACGAGGGTCTCGCCCGCCGACAAAGTCCGGATCGTTGGCTTCGCGCCGCCGCGCATGATGGTGGTCGAGAGCTCCCGTTCCAGCGCGGATTCCACGCTCGCCACCACGGCCTCCGAGTCATACGCTCCCCACGGCGTGTGCTGGCCGAAGGAGTCGTTGAACCACTTCTTGAAATCGACAACCCCCGATTTCTCCACGAGCCGTGCTTCGTGGTCGTAGATCCAATGACGGGGGAACGGGCTTGCGCCCAGCAGCTCATGGTGCGTGGAGCCGTCGGCGTTGATGGTGAGGCCCAGCGTCGTCCACGCGATCGAGGGCCAGAACTGCGCGAACGGCTTCCGCGGAACGGGCCGTGGCGTTGGGATACCCATGCGCCCGCCAACCGTCTGGACGAAGCGGACCGAGGACGGGCCAATCTCCGGATCGGGGCGGATGTCCGGGAGCTGCACGGCCGGGAAGCGGATGGCCGCCGGTCCGACGCGGACCATCGTGGCGCCGATGTGCCCCTGGCCCAGGTGGCCATAATCGACGATCCGCCCGTCCTCGACCTCAATGAAGGCTCGCAGCTCATTCGCTTCGCGGAATCGGTCCGTGCGGCGGAGCGCCTCGAGGTCCTCGATCCTGTCCGGCGGCGGGTCGTCGTAGTGGGTGATTCCCAGCTCGAACGGCACCTTGGAGAGACCCTCGATCGCTTCGGAGGGGATCCAGGAGATCGCGGTGACGGAGGACTCATAGCGCGTGCTGGCCATGGCAATCATCCTCGTGAGGTTGGGCGCGGTCGGGAGATCGTCATCCTGCACCCGCCCGGCGTTGCGGTCCAGCATCCGGGCCGTTGAGTGGCCTGCCGCTTACGGGCCCGAGAGCGAGCGTTACTCGACGCTGGCCCAGCGCTCTTCGCGCGCCGAACGAACAACGGCGTCGACAAAGCGCAGCGCCCGGGCCCCTGCGTCGAGCGTCGGATATGACCCGGCACCCGCCGCGTTCACGGCCTCCGGCTCGTCGCCCGCCGCGATAGCGGCATAGAACGGGCGGAACAGGTCGCGCAACGCATCAGACCAGCCCTCTGGGTGGCCTGCCGGTAGCGAGGGAACTCCAGGCAGCGGCGTGCTATAAGGCGAGCGGAAGAGGTTCGTCGACGCTTCTCGGGTCCGAACAGCGAGCACCTCCGGCCGCTCCTGCTCCCACCCGAGCGATCGGTGCTCCCCGGCGATCTCGAAGGAGAGCGCATTCTTGCGACCGGGCGAGACCTGGCTGATGACGCAGGATCCTCGCGCTCCGCCTGCGAATCGGACGAGGATCGTCGCCGCGTCTTCGGAGGCGACCGAGACGGGCTCCGTCTCGCCGGCCGCCGGGGCGAACGCCTCGCCTCCGGCCCCGCGTGGACGATATCGCACGTGCATGAACGTGGCGAGGTCCGCGAATACGGCGTCAATCCGCTGGCCGGTAATGTGCTCCGCCGTGTCGAACCAATGTGTGCCGATGTCGGCGACAGCCCGCGACACCCCTCCGGAGGCCGGGTCGATCCGCCAGTTCCAATCGGTCGGCTCCGTCAGCCAGTCTTGAAGGTAGGCTCCATGAACGAGCCGGATTGCGCCGAGATCGCCGCTGGCGACGATGTCGCGGGCGCGCTGGACCATGGGGTAGCCGCGATAGGTGAAGGCGACCATCGCGTGGCGCCCCGTCTCCCGAGCAAGCGCGACGAGCTTCATCCCGCCGTCCACGTCGGTCGCGATCGGCTTCTCGATGACGACATGTTTGCCGGCCTGCATCGCCGCGGAGGCAAGCGCCACATGAGTCGCATTCGGCGTGCAGATGTGGACGACGTCGATCTCAGGGTCCGCGATCAGCTCTGACGCGTCCGCCGTCGAGTGCTCGATGCCGAGCGCCGCGGCCTTTGCCGCAACTCGCGCACGATCGGTGCCAGCCAGGGCGACGACCTCCGCGTACCCACCGCGTCGGATCGCGTCCACATGGTGGGGCCCGACAAACCCAGCGCCGATGACGGCCGCACGGATGCGCCGGATCGTCACGTCCGCCGGCCGATCATGGATTTGTTCTCCATGCGTATCTACAAACGATGATGCGGCACGGCGGGCGGTCGTGTCGGCTCCGTATGATGGGTTGCAATGATTGGGCCTGGACCGATGGATGACGATCGCGCGCCTGGTCGATGGGGCTTTGCCGAGGCCGGACCCCTGCGGGACGAGCTCACGGCCCTGGCGTTGGCCGGGACCAAGACGACCACCGCCAGCCTCTTCCGCGAGTACGAGGCCGAGGGCAGTCCGATCCCGCAGGTCGGGCAGCGCGGTCTCCTCGTCGACTCGGGGGAGAAGCCCGTAGCGCTCGTCGAGACGCTGGCGGTGCGTGTGGTGCGCCTCGCCGACGTCGACGACCAGCACGCAATCGACGAGGGGGAGGGCTACGCAAACGCCGCTGAGTTCCGGACCTCCCACGAACGGTACTGGAATGGGTATCTCGACAAGCTCCGAGCGCAGCTCGGTGACCCGACATTTGCCCTGACCGATGACGCGCTCGTCGTCCTGGAGCGCTTCAGGGTCATCGAGCGCCTGCCGCGAACATGAGTCGCAAGCGTCGATCAAGCGGCCGCGAGCTGCCCGGCGAGGAGGAGACCTGGCAGAGCCTGCACGCGGTGCTGAGCCGGCTGACGCCCACGATCGCCGCCGTGCCGGGCTATTTCGACGAAGGGTGGACTGCCAAGGACGCGGTGGCGCATATCGGTACCTGGATGGCCGAAGGGGCCCGGATGCTGCGCCAGATGGCGGCGGGCACCTACCGCGAGGGCGAACTCGACGTAGACGCTGAGAACGAGCGCTTCCTGGCCGCCATGGTCGATATCCCGCTCGATACGGTCCACCTCCAGGCGGCATCCGCGCATGCCCAGCTGCTGAGTGCCTGGCGGGAGCTGACGGAGGTGACTCCCGCGGCGAAATTCTGGGTGCGGAAAGCCGGGCCCGAGCACATCGAGGAGCATCTTCCGCGCCTCGAGGTCTGGGTCGAGTTCCTGTCGCCTCTGCGCTGACCGGTCTACTCGAAACGGATGCTCGCCGCGATCTGGTACAGCTCGGTGACATCGGCTGGTGGAGATTCAGGGAGGGACTCGGCGAGGATCAAGAGGCGCGTGCCTTTGACATCCACGATCCAGACGCGGTTGTGCGCCCCGTTCCCAGGACCCCAGTCGGTGACGTACTCGCCCGGAATGGCCGTATACCTCCAGTCCTTCAGGGGCGCATTCGGGCAACGTCCGAGGTTGGTGGCAACGTCAACTTCGAAGAGCTTCGCTGGCACGCCACCGATCGTCGAATCGGAAACGGGTCCCGCGCGGAATCCGACCTGGTGGGTCAGGGCAGTGACCAGGCCGTCCACACTCGATGGTGCCGGAGACGCCGGTGCCGTGTCTCGGCAGGGATCGGTATAGACGTCCTTGATGGCGCTGATGAACAGGAACGCGGTATTCGGCACGCTCCCGAACTCTCCGCCGTCCTTCGTTTTCACGAGCAGCGCCTGACCCGGTCCGGACTTCACCCCCGTCCACCCGGACGGCACCGTGATGGTGGCTCGCCCGGCGTAGACGTGGTTCAGCACGTATGTTCCGGCCTTCAGCTGCAGCGGCCTCGAGTTGTACAACGCACGCCAGCTCGGGGACGGGGAGGGCGTCACGAGCGGGGCCGGCCTGGGCACGTGTCCTGGGGAGCTCAGCGCCATGACTGAGAAGCCGATCATCGCCGCCACGACCCCGGTGGCTGTGATAACCACCCACGCGAATCGCAACGGTCCGCTCTGCCCAGGGCTGCGGGCGACGAAGCCCGGCCGGCCGAGCATCCACCCAGGGCGTTGCGCCACCGACCGCGAGCGCTCCAACGCGCCCTCGAGCGCCACGGGGGATCCGTACTGCGGGCCTTCGCTCATCCAGGCGGCGAGCAGATCGTCGATGTGTTGCGTCATCGCGCCATCTCCGACGTGGCGTAATGGGTGGCTTCGGGCCTGGCGAGCGCCGCGCGCATAGCGCGGGCGCCATAGTGCAGGCGCGAATGGACAGTTCCGGCGGGCACGTCCAAGATCGCGGCGAGCTCCGCGGCGGAGTAGCCGACGTAGTGGGTCAGGACCAGGGCGATCCGCTGATCAGCCGGGAGCTTGAGGAAAGCGCGCTCGAGCTCGTCACGAGCGGCGAAGCGCGCGAAATCGTCGCCTGCCGCGGGTGGGTCCACGAGGTGGCCGTACACCTCCATCGGCCTCCGCCGACTCCAGCGAGCCTGGTCGCGACAGGCGTTGACCAGCAGCCGATGGAGCCAACCGTCGAAGCGCTCGGGATCTCGCAGCGCACGCAGGTCGCGCCAGCACCGGACGATCGCGTCCTGAACGGCGTCCTCAGCGGACAGTCGCTCCCGCAGAATCCGGTACGCGATCGCGTAGAGGCGGTCGTAGGCGGCGCGAATGACTTCCTCGAACGCCGCGTGGTCGCCCTGCTGTGCGCGTTGGATAAGGTCCGCTGTCATCGAATGCCTCGACCAGGCACGGACAACTTGTCGTGCTGATCAGTATGGCGTCGCGTTGGCGGAAATCCTTCAGTTCGTCGATTTCCGAGGGAGCGGGCGATTCGCGACCTTGTTGAAGTGCGCTCGAGACCCCTGGCGGGCGCCTGCTTTCACAAATAGGTCCGATGCGGCCCCTTCACGGCACAGGGCGCCACGCCATCTCCGGCCGGCCCAACCCCCAGGCCGGTAACGCCGGCGGTGCCGACATGTCGCCGAGGTTGCGCACGCCGCCGCCGTTGGTGTCGACAACTAACAGTTCGGAGAGGTAAAAGGCGATCTTCGTACCGTCAGGGGACCAGATCAACGTTGGCACGAGTGTCAGACAGCACCCAGGTTGCTCAAAGAGTTTGGTCGGGTGAGACCCGTCGGCGTCCGCGATCCACAGTTGCTCGGCGAACGGAACTCCGTGAGACGGCTCCGGAACCTGGTTCGCATCGGCCGTGTAGGCGATTTTCTTGCCGTCCGGGGACCACGCCACCGAGTCCGTGTCAACGTTGGGCATCAGTCGGTGGGCACCGGAACCGTCCACGCGGGCCACAAAGGCATGGCGCTGGGCGACATACAGCACCTTGAGCCCATCGGACGACCAGCTAGGTCGTCCAAACAACAAGACCTGCAAGGCTTGCGCCCCCATCGATTCCTTTGTCCCCGGTAAGAGGGTGTCACTCCCGGAGGACACATCAAGCACATGGACGCCGTCGAAGGCCTCATAGGCCACGCGCCTGCCATCCGGTGCCCAAGAAATCGGGGAGCCGATGGAGGGATTCCCGCTTATCTGGGTGGACGTGCCACTCGCAAGGTCCCGGATGAACAGCTGGTTGTTGGAAATGACCGCCAAGCGCGAACCGTCCGGCGACCAATCCGCATATTCGGTCGTGTCGGCGGGATCGGTTTCGATCACCCTCTGGGTACCGGTCGCAGGGTCGATCCCCACGATTCCGGTTCCGTACACCAGCGTGATCTCACCGTTGTGGTGGTAGGCGAGCGGGAGAGGCAGAGCAAGCTCCCGCGCAGGGTCGTACAGCTCGGCAGAGGCCAGAAACCGGACGGTCCTGCCGAAGCTCTCGCCGCCGGCCAGGAGCACCTTGCCGTCCGTGAGCAACGTGGCCGTCTGAGAATTGCGGGGTGTAGTCATGCGTACGACCGTGGTCCAGGACCTGGTGCTCGGGTCGTAGAGCTCGGCCGAGGTAAGCGAGGCGACCTCGTCGCTACCGACCCCGCCGGCAATCAGCACTTCGCCGCCCGGAAGCAGGGTCGCCGTGTGCCCCGCGCGGACCGCCGCCATCCTTCCGGTGGCGGTCCATGATCGGGTCGACGGCTCGTATAGCTCGGCGGATGCCGACGAGTCGCCGCCAGCGACGAGCACCTCGCCACTCGGAAGCAGGGTTGCCGTATGGAATTGGCGAGGCGTGGTCATGCTCTTTGTGGGAGTCCAAGTCCCACTCCTCGGGTCGTACAGTTCGGCGGAGGCCAGGCCGAAGCCGCCGGCCACGAGCACCTTGCCGTCGCTGAGCAACGTGGCAGTGTGCGATTGGCGAGCCGTGGTCATGCTCCCGGTGGTGGTCCAAGACGCAGTCCGGGGGTCGTACAGCTCAGCGGAGGCGATGCTGAAGCCGCCCCGGACGCTCACGCCACCCGCTACTAGCACCCGGCCATCGGTGAGTAGTGTGGCCGTGTGGTAGAGACGCGGTGTGATCATGCTCCCACTTGCGGTCCACGATCCGGTGCTGGGGTCGTATAACTCGGCGGACGCAAGCACGTCGCTTTCGCCGGTGGCACCGCCGGCAACCAGCACCCTGCCATCGCGGAGCAGCGTCGCGGTATGGTGCCAGCGAAGCGTCGACATGTTCCTGGTGGCGGTCCAGGCGCCAGTGCGCGGGTCATACAGCTCGGCGGACCCGAGCACGGCGCGGCCGTCAGCGCCACCCGCGACGAGCACCTTGCCATCTTGGAGCAGGGTGGCCGTGTGAAGGTAGCGAGGCGCCATCATGCTCCCGGTTGTCGCCCATGGTGAGTCCTGCTTGGGACTGGGGTTCGGTTGCCGAAATAGTCCGGACCCCACGGCGATGGCACCCACTAGTGCCGCAAGCAGCAGAGCCACCGCGCCAAGCAACAGGAGCCTCTGCGTGCGGGAGGTGACCCGCCATGACCACGCGCGACGCTGGGGTGTCGCTGCCGCGGCGCGCACGATCTGCCCGAGCAGCTCTTCCGAGCTTCCGGCCGTACGCTCGGCGAGGGCACGCCGTAGCAGATCATCGGTCAATGGGCGACGCAACGTGGTCATGCCTGAGCCTCCAGGGCGCGTTCGAGGGCCCGTCGGGCGGCGTGCAGGCGCGACTTGGCGGTCCCCACCGGAATACCGAGCTGACGCGCAACCTCGGCGAGTGGCTGGTCGTGGAGGTGGTGCAGCACCAGGATGTTGCGATTCGCCACCGACAGGCGGTCGAAGGCGGAGAGGATCCCGGCGGTGGTCGCTGCGTCAGGCGGCGGGTGCAGGTCGGGCATCTCCATGCCGTCGAGCACGATCTCGCGCGAGCGCTGACGGTGGCGCAGCAGATCTCGGCAGCGGTTCACCAGCACGCGATTGAGCCATGCATCGAACCGGCCCTCGTCGCGCAGTCGAGGGAGATTGACCCATGCCGACAGAAACGCATCCTGCGTGGCATCGCGAGCATCCGCCTCATTGCCGAGGATCGCGCGCGCCGATCGCAGGAGACGATCGAGCCGTGGTGCGACGAGTTCGGCAAAGGCATCGGCGTCGCCGGTGCCGGCGCGCACGACCAGCGCGTGGTCGCTCGCCAGCGCATGGTCGCCGGCCTCTCCGGTCACGTGCATCGTGGCGCCGCGAGGTGGTTCACGCCCAATTGACGACCGCCGAGGTAGGTACGTTCGATCAAGATTTGCGAGAGCGGCAGTTGGGTGGGCCGATGGCGTAGGCTAACCTGACCCCGGCCGTCAGCGTCTCCAGTGCCATGCACCCAGACCCGGCGTTGCCTCGGTCGAGGATCACAGTCTTCCCGCCCGACCTTTCCACTAGTTTTGACGAGCCCTACGGTCCGATGGAGTGCCAGAACCAGTAGGTGTCCTCCAGGATCCGGTCAACGATTGTCTGACCCGAATCCGTGATGTCGAGCTGTATGAGTGACTCGACAGACGAATCCACTCCGTCAAAGAGCACAGCCTTGCTGTCGGCGGTCCACGATGCTGGCGTTGGCCACGTGCCAGGGGGCACCAGCTGACGGGCGGATCCGGTCGCAACGTTGACGAGGTACAGGGCCTCCTGGTCGAGTGGAGGGGCGTAGCCGGGCAGACCACCGGGCTCCACGAGCCACTGTCCATCAGGGGAGAAGTTGGCCCATGGCGCCTCCCACGCGCTCCAGGTGACGTTCAGGCTCGACCGGCTTACCGCGGTCGCGGATCCGGAGGCCGGGTCGAGGGAAACGACCGCGAGCCCTCCAAGAATGGAGCCTTGGGCGACGGTAGCCGCCAGGACTCTGCCGCTGTCAGGCGACCAGGACAGGCCCGCGACAAAAGGATCCGCCGGTAGGTGGTATGTCGTGGAGGTGCCGTCGGCGATTGAATAGACCGTGACGATGTGCTCGCAGCTCAGTGCCAGATGTCGCCCGTCGGGGGCCCACACCAACTCGTGCAGAAAGCCAGCTGGGCCACCGAGGTTGCAGGGCGTGGGGTCCAGCACCCGCGTCGTGCCGGTGGAGCCCACGATTCGGAGTGCTCCTTGAGCGTTACTGACGTGGACATATGCGACCGAACGTCCGTCGGGCGCCAGCTCACCCAGGTCGGCCAGCAGGCCGGGGCCGTCGCTCGTCAGCCGGGTCACGCTCGTCCCGTCAGCGTTGACGAGCCATAGATTGCTGCAATTTTCGTCGAGACTCTGACTGGAGTGGCTTGTCTCAACCAGGAGCTCCGTCCCGTCGTCAGACCAACTCCGCACCTCCACGAGACTGCTGACCACCGTGTGGAATCGATCCGGATCGGGCGGTCCGAGGAGCGTTGCAACTTGGTGAACGCCACTCGCCCCCGGACCAGCAACCCAGATGCCATAGGGTTTCGACGTCCTTCTCACCAGCGCGACCACGCCACCAGCAAGCCCCTTCACCGATCGGAATTCGTCGGGTAGCGCGGCGCCGTCAGACGGTCCCAACGCAACCCCGCCGTTGGCACACGGGCCTACACCGCCCAGTTGCGATGGCGCAGGCGAGTTGGGCGGCAGCACGAGAACCTTCTGGTCCCGCTGGCCGCCAAACAGACTCACGCCAATGGCAGCGGCAGCGAGCATCGCGAGAATCGCGACCGCCCACAGCAGGCGTGTCGCGGGCCGAACGGCAGGGGGAGTGGCGACTCGGCTGGCGATGCGCGCGGTCATCTCGTCGAGGCTAGGTGCGCCGATGAGCTCCTGGGATTGCGCCTTGAGGAAGCTGCGCAGGTCTACCTCGAATCGCTCATCGCTCATGCGTCCACTCATCGGTCCGCCTCCTCGAGCTTGTTGCGCAAGCGCTCCTTGGCCAGGCGTAGCCGCGAGCGAACGGTTTCGATTGGCACGCCGACGAGGTCGGCTGTCTCGGCGACTGAGTACCCGGCATGCAAGTGGAGTGCGATAACGGCGCGCTGCTCTGACGACAACTGACCGAAGGCGATGCGCAGCGCAGTCCAGACGTGAAGCTGGGCGCTCCGTGCGTCGAGTGGCTCGATCCACGCTGCGTCGGGATCCGGATTGAACAACCGACGGAGCCACGGCCGGCGCGATGTGGAGAGACGAATGGCCTCGCGGACGATGATGCGATCCAGCCACGGTCGCAGACGAGCGTCATCCCGCAGCGAGGAGCGCCGGCGCCAGGCTTGCTCGAGGCCGATCTGCACTGCGTCGGCGGCATCGGGCGCGTCGCGACACACGAGGCGAGCCAGACGGAGGAGGCGTTCGTAATGGTCGCCAACGAAATCGGCTAGCGCCGCATCTCGCGCCGCTCCCTCGACCGCTTGCGAGCCCTCGATGTTCACGTTCTCGACTGACTGCCTGCGAATCATCTCACTCGTACAGAACGTGGCCGCAGGGTCAACGGGTCAACAATCCGTCGCATTTGCACATGTGACGCAGGCAGATGGTTCACGCCCTATTGACGACCGCCGGGGTACATGAGTTCGATCGAAACATGCGGTTCGAGCGCTATGGCGGCGGGCCGTAGTCCTGCTGCTTGAAGATGGTCCAGTCACCCTTTCCGCCCGCCGCCGATGGGTCGACTCGGTAGAACGTCACGTACTGGTGGATGGGGTCCCCGTTGGCGTCGAATGCGACGTCGCCGACGACGGGCCGATCAACATCTATGTCTTCATCGGCACCATGCTGGGGCATCTCTTCGCCGGCATGTACATCGCCGTCAACGTGGCGGTCATCGGCTTCTTCCTACGGGAGCGGCGCCACGAGTTCAACCCGATCAAGCACCTGGTCGTGCCGATTCTGGGCGTGATCCTGATGATCCCGGCCGTCATGTCCGTGATCGGCGGACTGACCATCCCGATCCTGAACGTCGAGCTGCCGCCCTTCAAGGGAGCGCTCAGCCTCACAGCACCGATAGTCGCGGTGTGGATGGTGATCGGCATCGTTGTTTACGTGTGGCTCTCGATGCGGAACCGCGATGCCCTCGCACGGATGGGCGAGATCTATGGAGGGGACGCCGGGGAGTAGCCCGCCGCGGGTGCCAGGACGTTTTGGGCGAATGTCAGGGCTGATGAGCGTCCCAGCCGTCGAGACCGGCGCCATCGGCCGAGCGCGACGCGTTTCGCTCACGACACGTGACAAATCGGACCGGAACTGGCGATTCGGACCCAATTGGAAGCCGATTTCGCCCGTTCGACGGCCAGTAGGCTCACCTCGGCTGACATCGCCTTACCGAAGCGCTGACCGGCCGAAGTCCACCCCTTACTGCGTCGTCCTGCGTTTGTACAGCCAGAGGCCCAGCGGAAAGAAGACCGCCAGGAGACCCACCGCCCATATCAGCGACGGGAGCAGATCCGGCCCGCCGGATCCGCCAAGGATCAGATCGCGGACCGTGTTGATGGTGTAGGTCATCGGCTGGTGCTCAGCGAACGCCTTGAGCCACGGCGGCATCGTGCTTGTTGGCACGAACGCGCTGCTGGCGAACGTGAGCGGGAAGACCGCCACGAAGATGATCCCCTGGACCGCCTCCGGCGTGCGTACAAGAGCTCCGGCGGCGACGCCGATCCACGACAGAGCGAATCCGAACAGGAGCAGCAGCCCAAACGCAGCGGCCAGGCCAAAGGTGGCCTTCGGGCTGAAGCCGACGAGCAGGCCGACCACGGTCATGACCGCAATTGCCAGCATGCCGCGCAGCAGATCGGTCAGGGTTCGCCCGGTGATCACAGCCGACTGCGACATGGGGAGCGAGCGGAATCGGTCGATCATGCCCTTGGTCAGGTCGTTCGCCAGCAGCACCCCGGTGTAGATGGTGGCGAACGCGATGGTCTGCACGAAGATCCCGGCCATCAGGTAGTTGACGTAGCTCGTGCCCTGGACCGCAATGGCTCCGCCGAACACATAGCGGAAGAGGAGCACGAACATGATCGGCTGGAGCGTCACGTCCAGCAGGAGCTCCGGTGTGCGCCGGATGTGCCGCAGGTTTCGCTTCACCATCTCGAGTGAGTCGGCGAACCACCAGCGCAGGCTCATCTCCTAGCCCTCCGGATTTGGCTCGCCGCTCTCGAGCGGCTGCCCGGTGAGCATGAGGAAGACCTCGTCGAGCGTGGGCCGTCTGAAGCCGATGTCGTCGACATGGACGCCCGCCTCATCGAGGGCTCGGACGGCGCGGGTGAGGACGCCGTCATGGGCCACGATCGGGACACTGACCCGACGGTGATCGCTGTCCACGTGCGCGGGTTCCTCCCCCAGGCTCGAGAGGACCTCCGCCGCGCGCTCGAGGCTCTGTTCTTCACCGATCTCGATCTCCAGGCGCTCACCGCCGGCCCGCCGCTTCAGCTCCAATGCGGTCCCGCGGGCGATGACCCGCCCGTGGTCGACGACCGCGATGTCGTCGGCGAGCTGGTCCGCCTCCTCGAGATACTGGGTGGTCATGAGCAGCGTGGTGCCACCCTTCGCGAGGTCGGCGATGAGGCTCCACATCCCCAGGCGGCTGCGCGGGTCGAGGCCGGTGGTCGGTTCGTCCAGGAAGAGGACCGGCGGCGAGTCGATGAGTGCGGCCGCCAGGTCCAACCGGCGACGCATTCCGCCGGAATAGGTCTTCACGGTCCGGTCAGCGGCATCCGTCAGCTCGAACCGCTCGAGGAGGTCGTCGGCGCGTCTGCGCGACTCGGCCGGCTTGAGGCGGTACAGGTTGCCGACCATGACGAGGTTCTCGCGCCCGGTGAGCAGCTCGTCGAGCGAGGCGGATTGTCCCGCGACGCCGATTTCCCTACGCACCGCCCCCGGGTGACGGGCGACGTCGATCCCGGCGACCTCGGCATGACCAGCGTCAGCGTGGGTAAGCGTGGTCAGGATGCGGACGGCCGTCGTCTTGCCCGCCCCGTTCGGGCCCAGCATGGCGAGGATCGTGCCCTCCTGAACGTCCACGTCGAGGCCGCGAAGGGCGTGGGTCTTGCCGAAATGCTTGTGCAGGCCCTGGGCCAGGATCATGGTCCGCGACATCGCCGGCCAAGCCTAGACGAGGATCGGCAATCCTGCCGAGAGGCCGATGAGGCGCGACGATTCGGGCCGACGCGGTGAGGCTCTGTGCCGGCGTGCGCGCCAGGGCTATTCGCCGGGCTATGCGCCCGGGAGGAAGTCCCAGCTGTCGGGGATCAGGACGGGCGGCTTGCCGATGATGACCGCGATCTCAAGGTGTGCCTTGAGCTCGATGTCGGCGGGGTTGCCGTCGACCTTCTTCCCGTTGACGTAGACGGCAATGGTCGTGTTCGACGAGCAGAACTCGCCGATGCACGACCCATCCATGCGCACGCCCCACTCGGTGAAGAACTGCCCGAGCTTCGCCGGCTTGTTGTTCGGGACCTTCGATTCGCTATGCAGGATGCCATCAGGGTCGTGGGTGTGGAGCTCGGAGAGGCATGGCTTATCGCAGAGGCCGACCTGGTAGTCCTTGCCAGTGCCATCCGGCGTCGGACTCTCCCTTACTCCACTGTCCTTGGTGTCGATGCCGATCCCGGCCGGGATCGGGACCTGAGCTCCGTCGACATAGACATCAAGGTGCACATGGGTATGGGTGATGACGAACTCACGGTCGGTCGGCTCGAAGCCGGCCCGTGTGGCCAGGGTCATCGGATCCGAAGGCGCCGGCCAGGTTGGCTGCTTGAGTGGAGCAACGCTGCACCCCACGAGGAGCACCAACGTGAATCCGGCAGCCAACGCCGCTGCCGATCCACGGCGTGAAACGACAGCCTGCATCGAGTCCTCCGTCGCAGCGCCCACCGGGTCGGCGGGAGTGTACATCGGTCCAATCGCATGGGGAGGTGACGGCTTGGAGACGGCTTGGAGACGGCTTGCCCGCGTGCTCGCTTGACGCGGCGAGCATCTCGGCGAGTGCCTCCCACGCAGCCGAGCCAAGGGCCGACAGCGCCCGACTGACGGATCGCGACAGGACCTTGACAGGCGAACGGGGCGGATTGAGCATCCGCCGATGGTCCGCGTGGCGGCGCAGGCTGCCTATCTGATCGCGATTGCCGGGCTGGTCGCGCTGGTGGCGATAGGCCTCTTCTTCGCCGATATTTCTGCCTTCGGGCCCGTGAACGACCTGGCGCTCCTGGCCATGACCCTCGCCCTGGCCCCGGTGATGCTCGGCTTCTACGAGCTCGGTGGCCGCACGCCCACCGGTCTCGCGCGCCTTGCCCTGGTCAGCGGCATCGCCGCCGTCATCGGCTGGTCAGTGCTGCAGGCCCTCATGATCGGCGGGGCCGTCTCATTCGACTACGAACGGGGGGCGACGGGCGCCTTTGCGGGCGAGGCCGTCGCCCTGTTCGTGATGGGCATGTGGCTGTCAGGCGCCAATTTGCTGGCAGGTGCATGGCTGACGCCGCTCGTCCGGTGGCTGGGCGTCGTGGCGGGGATTGGCTTCATCCTGTTTGGCCTGGGGCTGCTGCTCGGCGGCGTGAGCCACCCACTGACCTACGCTGGCGGGATTGGCTACCAGATCCTCTTTCCCATCTGGGCCTTCCTTCTCGGACGACGCCTGACCGCTATCGGGGAGAGCCGTGGACTGGCAGCCTGACGCGGGCCGCGGTCGTTGAGTCGCCGATGGCCGTAGCTGCCCAGGGGCACCCGTACGATCGCTACGCCGAGGCCTACCGCGAGTGGTGGGGACCCATCCTCGCGCCCTCCGCCGTCGGGTTGCTCGACCGGGTGGACGGGCTGATCCCGGGAGACCGACCGGTCGACCTGATCGATGTCGGAACTGGCACCGGTAGCCTCCTCCTTGCTGCCATGGAGCGATGGCCGATGGCGCGAGCCACGGGCATCGACCCATCTTTGCGCATGATGGAAGTGGCCGAGGCGGCCGCCGAGGAGCGCGGTCCCGCCCTCCGTAACCGGGTCCGGTTCCTCGAGGGGCGCGCCGGAAACCTCCCCATCCCGGACGCGAGTGTCGACCTCGTCCTCTCCTCGTTCGCCATCCAGCTCGCGCCGAGCCGAGCTGCCGCGGTCCGCGAAGCGTTGCGCGTCCTGCGCCCCGGCGGTCATTTCGCGTGCATCACCTGGCAGGTCGGCGGCGATCCGTTCGAGCCGGATAACGTTGTCGACATGGTCCTCGACGAGCTCGAGGTCATGCCGCCACCCATCGGCCCGGAGCCTCACGTGTACGGCTCGCCCGCGACCGCGGCCGCCGAGCTGCGTCGAGCGGGCTTTCGTCACGTCAACTCCGCCAGCGATTGGCTCGTACATCGGTTCACGGCCGAGTCGTATGTCGGCGTCCTGGAGAACTGGATCGAGGACGATCTCTTCGCGAGTTTGAGCTCGCGGCGGCGCGATCGACTGCGAGCTCGCCTGCTCACCGAGCTGCTCCTGCTTCCCGACGAAGAGCTGGTCTGGCGGCGGCCGTTGGTCAGCGTCGTTGGCGAGGCGCCCCGCCCGTGAACGAGCGAGACGAGATCCCAATCGACATGACCGGCGCGGGAAACCCTCGGAGAGCGCCCTGGGGGAGCGGGCGATGGTCACCTTTGTGATCGTCATTCTCCTCGGGGCGGCGGTGGTTCTCGTCGGCAAGGACGGCGGCGATCCGGAGGCGGTCGCAAGCGGATCGGCGGGTCCATCGCTGCGCGGATCTGCCAGCCAACCACCCGAAGCCACCCGCCGACCGTCGCCCACGCCGCAGGTGGTTGCCGTGTGAGCGGTCCGTAGGCGGGCGCTAGGCGGCGTCCACCATCGGCTTTACCTCGCCGATCCAGCGCTCGATCGTCTCGGTGTCGTACGGCGCAGGCAGCTCCCCGATGAAGGTGTCATAGCCGAGCTTCTTGCGATCGATCATCGCTGCCGCCACCTGCTCGGGCGTGCCCACCCAGAAGGTTTCGTCATTCTCGACCTCGCTGAGGGGCGTCCGGTTGTGAGCCATCTGCGCCTGCCAGACGCGGCGGGCCTCCTCGGCGGTGTCTCGGATGAGCGGTTTGCAGCCGATCGTCTGCTCGATCTGCGCTGGGTCGCGGCCGACCGCCTCGCAATGCGCTAGCAGCACCTCCTGCTTGTGGCGAACGGCGTCGAGGCTGCCCATGACGTTCCACATATCCGCGTATTTCGCCACGGTGCGCAGCGTCTTCTTCTCGCCGCCGCCGCCGATCATGATCGGGAGCCGCTTCTGGACGGGTGGCGGGATGATCCGCAAATGGTCAAACCGATATCGCCCACCCGGCGGTGAGCCGACCTCCTCCCCGTCGAGCGCCGCTCGGATGCCGCCGGTCGCCTCGTCAAGCCAATCGAGCCGCTGACCGAACCCGCTGCCGAAGTCCATGCCAAAGGCCGTGTGTTCCAGCTCGAACCAGGCGCCGCCGATGCCCAGGATGGCCCGGCCTCCGCTGATGTGGTCGACGGTGGTGACTGCCTTGGCGACTAGTCCCGGGTTGCGGAAGGTGTTAGCGCCGACCAGGAGGCCCAGGCGCGCATGGGTCGTGAACTTGGCGCACGCCGCAAGCGTCGTATAGCCCTCGAAGATCGGCTGATACGGGTCGCCAAAGATCGCGTACAGGTGGTCCCAGGCCCAGAGGTGGTCGTAGCCGAGCTCATCGACCTGTTTCGCCGCCGCCTCGAATGATGGCCAATCGGTCGCCTGGTTCCAGAGCAGTACGCCGAGCCGTGTCGTCATCGGTCAATCACCTCCAGGGCATATCCTCGCACTCTGCGGCCGAGCGCTTCATCGCGCGGCGGATAGCGAATAACGCAACGGCGAATTCCGCATCAGAGATGGGAGGGCACACCATGGCCACGAACGCCCTGAACGCCACGGACCTCACGAGGAATTTCCCGCGCTTCGATCTGACCGGGCAGACCGCGCTGGTCACCGGCGCGCACCGCGGGCTTGGAAGGGCCATCGCGCTGGCCCTTGCCAATGCCGGAGCCGATGTCGCCCTCGGCCTGCGTGACGTCGCCTCGGGGGCGGACCTCGCCAGCGAGATCAGAGCCATGGGCCGGCGCTCGTTAGCGGTGCAGATGGACGTTCGAGACCTCGACCAGATTGGCTCTGCCGTCGACGAGGTGGTGGCTGGACTCGGTCGCCTCGACATCCTTGTCAACAACGCCGGCCTGGGTCCCAGCGCTCCTGCAGAGGACGTCACGGAGGAGAACTTCGACCTGACGCTCGACGTGAACGTGAAGGGCGTGTTCTTCGCCAGCCAGGCCGCTGGGCGGGTGATGATCCGCCACGGCTACGGCCGCATCATCAGCCTCAGCTCGCAGGCTGGCTTCGTGGCGCTCCCCACCGAGTCGGTCTACTGCCTGAGCAAGGCGGCGGTCGCCCACCTCACCAAGTGCCTCGCGGTGGAGTGGGGGACCCACGGGATCACGGTTAACGCGGTGGCTCCCACCTTCATCCGGACCCCGGGAACCGAGGCGGACCTCTCGGACCCAGCCTTCGCGGCCGAGGTGCAGGAGCGCATTGCGGGCTTGCACCGGATTGGCGAGCCGATGGACGTGGCGGGCGGCGTCGTCTTCCTCGCCTCGCCGGCCGCATCGCTGATCACGGGTGTGACGCTGCTGATCGACGGAGGCTGGACGGCTCGCTGATCCTCGGCCGGCACGCGGCAGGGATCGCGCCGAAAGATCTTTCCAAAACGTAGGCTGGTGCAGTATTGTCTCGGCCGTGGCTTTCTATCCGAAAGAAAGACCCATTCCCGTGCGCCACGCCACCATGCTCGAGGTCAACGAGTTCCTCGTGCTTGACTACGTTCGCGAGCACGACCCCACCTCGAGAACGGACATCGCCCGCGAGCTCGGGCTGTCGGCCGCGTCGGTCGGCCGCATCGTTGGTCGCCTGCGCCAGGACGGCCTGGTGACGGACGCCGGCCCTGGACGGTCGATCGGCGGACGTCCCCGGGCGCTGGTCTCCTATAGACGGGACGCGGGAACGGTGATCGCCGTCGACCTGGGTGGGACGCGATGCCACGCGGCGCTCGCCGACCTGGCCGGCACGGTCCTCGCCGAGGATGTGCGCCCGACTCACTCGGCGGGCGACGCGTTCAGCACGCTGCTGGCAGCCATCAACGTCATGCGCCGCGAGGCGGAACATCGCGAAGTGCCGGTGGTCGCGCTGGCGGTCGGGGTGCCCGGCATCCTGGATCCACAGCGGGGGCTCGCCCGTGATGCGCCGCACGTGGGCTGGGACGACTTTCCCGTGGTCGATCGCCTGTCGGGCGCGGTCGAGATCCCCTTCGTCGTGGACAACGATGTGAATCTGGCGGCCCTGGCGCATGCGTGGCGTGGGGACGGTCGCTTGGTCGACCACTTCGTGACGCTTTCCGTGGGAACGGGCACGGGCGCGGCCATCGTTTCGGATGGTCGCCTCTTGCAGGGGCACAACAACGGAGCTGGTGAGGTGGGATACCTGATCGCAGGCCCGGAGCTGCTGGGCCGCCCGATCACCAACGGCCTTGGGGCCTTTGAATCGTTCGCCTCCGGCCCCGGCATCGCGGCCCGAGCGCGCGAGCTGGTGGCCGACGGACCCGGGTCGTCGCTGGCCCTCGCCGACATCACGCCCGAAGCGGTGCTGGCCGCGTCAGCCGCGGGCGACCCGTTGGCGCGCCAGGTCGTGGACGAGCTGCTCGACCACCTGGCCGTGGCGGTCGTGGCCCTCGCGTCGACCGTCGATCCGGAGCTGATCATCCTCGAAGGCGGGCTGGGCCGGTCGCTGGGACCGTATCTCGAGCGCCTGGTCGCGCGCATCGCCCCGAGCCTGCCCTCGCCGCCGCGGATCGTCATCTCGAGCCTTGGATCCGACGCGACCGTGATCGGCGCAATCGCCGCCGCTCTAGAGCTGGCCCGGCGCCGGACGGCTCCTGCTGCTGTCCTTGGCGCCTTCGCGATGACGGGGGTCGCCGGCCATGCCGGATGAGCTGAGGACGCTTGCCATCGACCTGGGCGCGACACGGACTCGGATCGCGCTCGTGACCGATGGCGTGATCGCCGAACGCCTGACGCGTGCTACCGCGGACGTCGTGCGCACAGAGGGCGGGGCGGCCGATGCGCTTGTCGCAGCCTGCCGCTCGCTCCTCAGCCGGGCTCCAAGCGCAATAGGAGCCATCGGACTTGGCATGGCAGCCACGGTTGACCACGCCGGCAGCGTCCTCCAGGGGCGCGACGTCGGCATCCCTGCCGGTTCGCAGCTGCGTGATGCGCTTGCGACCGCTTTCGGCGTCCCGGTCGCCGTTGACAACGACGCCAACCTGGCCGCCCTGGCCGAGCACCGCCTTGGAGCGGCCCGCGGCCACATGACTGCCGCGGTTCTGACACTGGGCACCAATATCGGCCTCGGTCTCATCCTCGACGGTCACATCCATCGGGGCGCGCGTGGGGCGGCCGGCGAGGTCGGCCTGCTCCTGGTTCCGGCCACGAATTCGGGAGGGCGGCGAGCGGGTCGCAGAATGGTCGACGCCGCGCCGTTTGGACGTGCCTCATCGGCTGCGCCCGACGGCTATGCCTGGATCGAGGAGCTGGTGGGTGGCGGTGCCCTGGCGGCGGCAGCCCACAAGACGAGGGGCGGGGCGATCGACGGCACTCCGCTCGCTCCGACATTGACTGTCTCGGCCCTTGAGGACCTCAGCCTCCAGCCTCTGGCCCAACGTGCGATTGAGGGCTGGGCCCTGATCATCGCCGACCTCACCGTCGTGCTCGACGTGGAGGTCGTCATCCTGACAGGCGGGGTGGCCGCTGACGCGGCCCACCTGCTCGATGCGCTCCAGCGACGAGTCGCCGAGCTCGTCGCACTTACACCGGAGATCCGGCTCGGCAACCTTGGTCCCGACGCGGAGCTGCTCGGGGCCGACCTCTTGGCGCGCGCCGCACTCGAGGGCGGCGCCGCCCGTTACGCCCGAGCCGGGCTCTCGGCTCATTCCACAGGAGGACAGAGATGAGAGTTACGCATCGTGGACCGAGCGGGCTGCGCTCGCTATCGGCCGTTCTTGCCGGCCTGACGATGGTGCTCGCGGCCTGCTCCGGAGGCGCGACCAACTCGAGCAGCGCCTCGGGCGGCGGTCAGGTCACACTCAACACCATCTGGATGAAGCAGGCCGCGTACAGCGATGATGAAGTCAAGGCGATGATCGCTGCGTTCGAGGCCGCGAACCCGAACATCAAGGTCAACGCCGAATTCGTGCAGTACGAGTCGCTTCACGACAAGATTGTCACGGCCCAGTCGAACGCGAGCGGCCATTACGACACCGTGCTGATGGACACCCCGTGGCCCGCCGAGTTTGCCGATGCGCAGATCGTCCGCGACATCACCGACAAGATCCCCGCCGATTTCCAGGCGGGTGTCTTCGACTCGGCGTGGACCGGCGCGACGTACAAGGGTAAGAAATGGGGGGTGCCGTGGATCAACGACACGAAGTTCTTCTTCTACAACAAGAAGATGCTGGCCGATGTCGGCGTGATGAGCGCCCCGAAGACCTGGGATGAGGTCATCACCGCCGCGAAGGCGATCAAGGCCAAGGGCACCGTGCAGTACCCGTTGGCGTGGAGCTGGATTCAGGCCGAAGCCGTGATCTGCGACTGGGCCGAGATCGCAGGCGTGATGGGCGGGGCGAACTTCATCGACGACCAGGGAAATGCGACCTTCAACAAGGGCGGCGGCCTGGCGGCTCTTCAATTCATGAAGCAGACCATCGACGATGGGCTGACCAACCCGGCCTCGCTCGGGTTCAAGGAGGATGACGTCAACAGCACGATCGCCGCGGGTCAGGCGGCCATGGGTCTCAACTGGACCTACGGCTACAACGTGCTGAATGACAAGGCCAAGTCCACGGTGGCCGGGGATATCGCGGTCGCCGCCGCCCCGGGTACCGCCAGCACCCCGACCGCGGGCGTGAATGGCGGGATGAGTATTGCCGTCACGACCAAGACCCAGCATCCGGACGAGGCGCTCAAGCTGGCTCTTTGGATGGCCAGCGAGCCGATGCAGGAGAAGTACGACGCGAATACCTTCCCCGAGTGGAAGGCATCGTTCGACAAGACCGAGCTGACCAATCGGAATCCGGAGTTCTGGGCGGCTGCCAAGAGCGCGTTCGCCGGGCTCGTTGCCCGACCGATCGTTCCTTACTACACCAAGCTGTCGACCGCCCTGCAGGTTGCAATCCAGGAGGCGTTGAAGGGGACAAAGACACCCCAGCAGGCCCTGGACGACGTCGCAGCGAAACTGCCGGATCTCAAGAAGTGATCGTCGCTGGCGTGCCTGACGCATGAGCGAGGCCGTGCTGGCCCGCCCACGCCAGACCCGCCAGAAGCGAGCGTGGCCCGAATCGTGGGTGGCGGCGGCCTTCGTGGCCCCCGCCGCCCTCGTCATTGTGCTCGTGGTCGTCGTCCCGCTGGGCCGCGCCCTCTGGATGAGCCTGTTCAACATCCAGCTCACTCGACCAGGCAACGAGCCGTTCGTGGGCCTGGGCAACTACCTCGACCAGCTCACGAGCGGCGATTTCTGGGGAGCCACCGGCCGAGCGCTCTACTTCACCGGAGTCTCGACCGCGCTCGAGCTGGGCCTGGGGATGGGCCTCGCGCTGCTCATGGACCAGCCCCTGCGCTTCCGCTGGGTGCTGCGGACGATCATCATCCTGCCGTGGGCGCTGCCCACGATCGTGAACGCCCTGATGTGGCGCTGGATCGACAACGCCGAGTACGGGGCGCTCAACGCCCTGCTCACGCAGGCGGGCGTGCTCCACAGCTACCAGCCATGGCTCTCCAACAGCGACACGGCGATGTGGATGGTGATCCTGGCCGATGTCTGGAAGATCACCCCGCTGGTCGCGATCCTGCTGCTCGCCGGGCTTCAGGCGGTCGACCGCGAGATCCTCGAGGTGGCGCGGGTCGACGGCGCGGGCGCATTCCAGGTCTTCCGCTTCATCGTCCTGCCGCTCATCACCCCGGTCATCCTCATCCTGCTCGTGCTGCGGACGATGGAGGCCTTCAAGGTCTTCGACATCGTCTGGATCATGACCAACGGTGGGCCGGCCAACTCGACGCAGACGATCGCCATCTACGCGTATCAGACCGCGTACCAGGGGTTCGACTTCGGCAGGGGCGCCGCGCTGGGCTATCTCATCGCCCTGGTCATCATGGTGCTCGCCGCGGTGTACCTGCGCCTCCTGGGGCGCACCGGGCGCACCTGATGGCCACTACCACCCAATCCGCACCTATCCGCCATCGGCTCTTCCGGCGCGGCATCCTGCCATCGACGCTGTTGTACGCGGGCATGCTGCTGGCGATCATCGTCGTCCTGGCCCCGTTCGCCTGGCTGCTCATCTCCAGCGTTGCTGCCCCGGTCGATCTGTTGCGACGCCCGCTGGAGTGGATCCCGCAACACATCAGCCTGGACCGGTTCGCGGAGCTCACCTTCGGCAGCTCATCGGACGAGAACGCCGAGGGGTTTCGTGCCGCCCTGATCAACAGCACCGTCATTGCTTCGGCGGTGACGCTCGTCTCCCTCACGGTTGGCATGCCCGCGGCGTACGCCTTCGCCCGCCTCCGCTTCCCAGGGCGCAGCTGGCTGATCCTGGCGTTCATGGCCACCTACATGCTGCCGCCGATCGCCCTGATCCTGCCCCTCTACCAGATCATGGCCTTCCTGAACCTGCGGGATACGCAGCTCGCACTGATCATCATCTACGCGTCGTTCGTGACGCCGTTCGTGATCTGGATCATGCGCGGCTACATCGCCAGCATCTCGTCAGACCTCGACGACGCTGCTCGGGTCGATGGTGCCTCGCGGCTTGGCGTCCTCTGGAGGATCATCGTTCCGATCTCGCTCCCGGGCCTGCTCTCGACCGCGCTGCTCGCGTTCCTCATGGCGTGGGACGAGTTCCTTTATGCCCTGATCATGACCGAGACGACCGCATCCAAGACGCTCCCGGTGGCCATCAATGATTTCATCGGGCGGCACGGCCTCGACTTTGGGCTGTTGGCCACGGGGGGCGTGATCGCTGCCCTCCCGCCGGTGGTCATCGCCTTCGTCTTCCAGCGCTACATCGTCGCTGGGCTGGCGTCTGGCGGTGTCAAGGGATGAGCGGGGCGGCCCATGAGCACGACGACGCCTTGTCATCGGCGTCGCCGGATGGCCCCGATGAGATGGGCAGGGAGCTGGCCGAGGGCCCTGCCGCCGTGGTCAACACACTTGTCGAGGTCGAACGGCTTCGCACGCGCCTCGCACCGCTGGTGGAGGCCGCGCAGCGAATCGTCCTGGTCGGCACGGGTGCGTCGCTGGCCATGGCCAGGGCATCCGCTCCGGTATGGCGAGCCAGATTGCCCCGAGAAATGAATCTCATCGTCCGGCAGGCGAGCGAGGCCGTCCTTGGCGATGCGGATGGCTGGCACGTCGAGCCGTCCGACCTGGTGGTGGCGATCTCGCAGGCCGGGGTCAGCCCTGAAACGCTGGCAGCCGCCCGCCAGGCTGGCGCCATCGGCGCACCTGTCCTGGCAGTCACGGCATCCTCCAACTCGCCGCTGGCCACCTCTGCGACACTCGCTTGCCTCGTGGCGAGCGGCGACGAGCACGGCGCCTCCACCAAATCTGCGCTCGCGACCCTGACCGCGCTGCTGGCGATTGCCGGTGCCCTGCCGACCGATGCCGATGCTGGGACCGTGATCGGGCTGCGGCTGCGCGGCATCGTCGACTCCTGGGAGAGCGTCATCCCCGCCGGCCGCTCCCTGGCCGATGCCCGGAACACCTGGTTCCTGGGCTTTGGGCCAGGGGAGGGCATCGCGGAGGCCGGTGCCTTGCTTTGGCACGAGAAGGTGGCGCGACAGGCGGCGGCGGCGACGCCCAGCGAGTTCCGGCACGGTCCGATTGAAGCCGCCGGAGACGAGGACGCGGTCATTCTGGTGGACATCGACCCACCCGACGCGCGGCGAGATGCTTACCTCGAGCGCCTCCGCGCGGAACTCGGCGAGCTGGGTGTCGCGGTGGTGGAGCTCAGGCCCGATCCCGGAGAGCTGGAGCACCGGGCGCTCGCCGCGCTGCTGCGCGTTCAGCAGCTGTCGCGGGCGACCGCCCTTGCCGCGGGCACCTACCGCGATGGATTCTCGGTCCTGCGCAGGGTCGTCACGCCCGCGGACGACCTGCTCGACTGAGCAGGGGCGGCGGCCACCGATGCTCGCGATCCTTGGCGGCCTGGGAGCCGCGGTCGCGTTTGCGGCATCGACCCTTGCGTCCACCAGGTCGAGCCGTCTGATCGGCGCGGCCTCGACCGTCGCCTGGGTGATGCTGGTGGGGCTCCCCCTCGCCGCGGCAGCCGCCCTGCTCGACACCCGCGGCCTGAGTCCGGCCGCCTATCCCTGGCTCGCGACGGCTGGCCTGGGCAACGTGCTGGGGCTCGGAGCGGAGTACGCCGCGCTTCGCATCGGTCGTGTCGGCGTCGTCGCCCCACTGGTGGCCACCGAAGGGGCGATCGCCGCCCTCATATCGATCGTCGTCGGGGCGCCGCTCGTGGCGGCCTTGCTCCCCGCGCTGGGCCTGGTCGTCGCGGGCGGCGCGCTGACAGCAGCCTCAGCGGATGCGGATGATGCCGGGGAGCCGGGGTCGCTGGCTCGGCGGCCGGTCCTTTCCGCCGTCCTCGGCCTTGCCGCGGCGCTCGCCTTCGGGGCGAGCCTGTACGCCACCGGCCGCGTCAGCCAATCGCTGCCCCTCGGCTGGGTGGCGCTTGCGCCCCGAGTGGCGGGGGTGCTGCTGGTCGCCGTGCCTCTCATCGCCAGCCGGCGGCTGCGCATCAGTGGCCAGGCCGGTCCCATGGTCGTGATCGCCGGGCTGGCCGAGGTCATCGGCTTCTTCTGCGTCGGGGTCGGAGCACGATCCAACCTCGCGGTCACCTCGGTACTGACCGCGCAGTTCGCGGCACTGGCCGTGATCGGCGCCGTCTTCCTCTTCGGCGAGCGCCTGCGGCCCGTCCAGCGGGCCGGTGTCGTGGCAATCGCGGTGGGAACGGGCCTGGTCGCTCTACTGCGCGTCTAGCCTCGATCCGATCCTTACTTGATCTCGATCTGCTCGCGACCCTGGTCCTTCGCCTCTTCCTTGTCGAGCCGGCCGATCCACTTGTCGAGGTAAACGCGCGCGGCGAGGAGCTGCTCGCGTCCGGCCGCCTTCATGTGCGCGCGCGCCTCCTCGGGAAAGATGTTGTGGACGATCGCCCAGAAGACGGATTCCGCCGCCGTCCGTTTCTCGCCGCGCGCCAGGCGGCGCTCCAGGGCGGCTAGGCGTCGTTCGAGGTCCGTGCTGCTCTCCTTATCGGCCATCGCTGTCACCTCTAGGTTTGGTCCGCGGCGGCGCCGCGAACCTGATTTTCAGGACGTGGTCCTCGAACTTCGCCCCGAGCGCCTTTGCCTCGATTAGCGCACGAGGCAAGACGAGATTACGCCGCCAGTCGCCCAGGTCGATCACGAGTTCGTCCGCGTGACGCGACAGCGAGATCTGATCGCGCTCAGTGAACGGCAGCTCAACCGATAGGACGTACGCTCCGTCGTCCCGGACCACCGAATACGGGCGACCGCGATAGAAGTGCTCGGTCGGGTCCGCCGCACCGTACAACGCGCTCCCCAGCTGGCGGAGCACGTCGAGGCCGACGACCTCGCGATCGAGGTACGGCGCTCGCAGGATCGGTATGGGGGCGAAGGTTCGCTCCACGAGGGGCCCGTTGACCTGCTGTGCCTCGTACCAGCCCCGGAAGTAGCGACCGACGTCATCGGGCAAGATCCGATTGACGATCACGAGATCGGTTGGGTAGTCGTAGAGGTGGAAATACGTGAAGGCGCGCTGCGCTTCCTTGATCACCACCTGCTCCAGGGTCAGGACGACCCGGACCGATGTCTTCTCGTGGTCCGCCAGCAGCTGGCGCATATGCTCGAGGCGGGAAAAGAGCTCCTCCCCGGCGTCGAAGACGGCCTCGTCAGGGATCGGGATGCCGACCACTCGATGGACGAGCGGCCCGGTGAGCCGGCTGATCTTGCGACCGATTGGCTCCACCTTCTCCATCCACCACTTGATCGCCTCCGGCAGGGAGAGCAGGCGAAGCGTCTCGCCGGTTGGTGCGGCGTCGACGACGATGACGTCATAGAGCTCGGAGTCGTGGTGGTCGGCGATCCAGAGCAGGCTGCCCACCTCGTCCATGCCGGGGAGGACGGTCATCTCCTCGGCCAGCACCTCGTCGAGGCCTCGCCAGCGCAGCACACTGGCCGCGTACTGCTGGATCCTGCCCCAGTAGCGCGCGACGTTGAAGAAGACCTCCGATTCCTGCCCCCACAGGTTCGGTCGGATCTCGCGTGGCTCGGGACCCAGCTCGGTGCCGAAGACGTCGCCGAGACTGTGGGCGATGTCCGTCGACAGGATGATGGTCCGATATCCGCGCTCTGCACAGGCGAGCGCGGTGGCGGCCGCGATGCTCGTCTTGCCCACGCCGCCCTTGCCGGTGTAGAGAAGGATGCGGGTCATGCCCGGCGAGACGTGCCTCCGATCGGAGCGACGATTCTACGGCTACCGGGACGCCGACCGAGGAGGCGCGGGTCGCTCTATCTCGCCTTGGAAGGCGCTCGATCACGGTTCGCTGATGGGCCCCATGCGCCCCGAGGCGTTGCGGAGCGCGCGGTGCATATTCGCACCATCGATTTGATGGGGAGGGGGGTGATTTAGTGCGGTCCGGAGAGTAGTCTTCGTCGCGCTATCGTCATCTCATCTTCGTATGCGCCAGAGCGATCGCCCGTCTGGCGTCAGGGTTCACCGGGAGGGAACGTGCCCATGCGTCCACGAGTCGCGCGGCTCTTCGTATTCTTCGTTGTGGCGGTCGCGACCTCGCTCGCGAACGTCTCACTGGTCGCCGGCACAAGCAAGACCGGCATCAGTGTCCAGCTGCCTGCTGGGCACACGATCAGCGGCAAGATCACCCGCCAGTCGAATGGCACCGTAGTCGTCGGGGCTAGCCTCTTCGCGTACGGCTCCGCCGGCTTCTCGTTCGCCACAACCAACGCGACCGGCGACTATGTGCTCAAGGCGCTACCGAACGGCTCATACACGATGTCCGTCTCGACGCCCCCGGCCCTGCACCTGCGTGATGGGTACTTCACGACGGCCAACGCAAACCACTTCACGCTCCTGGCTTCGGGCGCAACACAAATCGTCATCTCGGGGACGAACGCCACCGGCAAGTACATGAAGCTGCCCGCCGATCCGGCAACGCACTCGATCAGCGGCAAGATCACACGCGCCAGCGGAGGGACGGCGTTGGTCGGTGCCCACGTCACAGCCTCCGGCTCAGCAGGCTCAAGTTCGGCGACGACGAACAGCCTCGGCAATTACACGATCGCCGGGCTCTTCCCCGGGAGCTACATCCTCGTTGTCGTGCCGCCGTCGGCGGTCAACCTGCAGAGTGGGTGCTACCTCTCGACCAACACAACCACCCACTTCACCGCGAACTGCGGCGTCGCGACCCACCTCACGATCTCGACCGTGAACCTCACTGGCAAGAACGTCGCCTTGCCCAACGGCCTCACGATCTCCGGGACACTCCAGAACCGGGCCTCGACTCCGATTCCGCTTGCCTACACGTCAGTGAGCGCGAAGTCGCTGGGCGGGCAGTTCAGCGAGGGTGCGACGACCGACGCGCTCGGCCACTTCCTGATCATCGGTCTCTCGCCGGGGGCCTTCGTGGTCGAGGCCAGCGCTCCGTACGGGGTGAATGTCCTTGATGGCTTCTACTCCAGCGCCAACACCTACCACTGGGTGCAGCTGGAGACCAGCGCGACCCACATCAGCCTGACCGTCAACAAGGCCCTGGGCATCATCAAGCCGGCCTACGGCTTCACGATCTCCGGCAAGATCATGAACTCGGTCGGGACCGGGCTTCCATATGCGTCCGTCGTAGCCTCGGGAACGGCCGGGTTCGCTTTCGCCAGCACTGCCGCGGATGGAACCTTTACCCTTCGGAGCCTCCCTGCGGGCTCCTACATCATTCAGGTCTACGCGCCGTTCACGAGCCCGACGCTGCAGTCCGGGTACTACAAGTTCGGCGTCGCAGGTTTGTTTACTCCAAACCGAACGGGCGCGACCCCCGTCACGTTGGGTCCCAGCAAGACGGGAATTAACATCAGGCTGCCACTCGGCCTTTCGATATCGGGAAAGATCACGAGGTCCGGTGCCGTCGGGGTCCCGTTTGCGAGTGTGTACGCCAAACGAGTGGTGAGCGGAGTCACCTACTACTACTCTGCTTCCACGGACTCCGTTGGCAACTACCTCATCCAGGGCCTGCCAGCGGGGAGCTATAAGGTTCAGATCTTCTCCGTCATGGCCCTGAACCTGTTGGGCGGCTGGTATAGCTCGACAACACCCATTACGCACTACACGGCCTTGGAGTCCTCCGCGACCTGGATCGTCATCTAGTCACGAGGGACCCCACCCACAGCCTTAACAGGGCGGTCCAGCCGGGCCGCCCTGTTTGCTGCCCGCTATCAGCCTGTTCACCGCGCGTATAGTGCGGGTCATGGCCGACCGATTCGTGTCGCGCGGCTTCGTAGGACGCCGGCGCCTCGCCGAGGGCGACCAGAAGAGCCGCCTCCCTCCCGGCCAGTACCTGACGCGAGACTTCCCAGTCCTCTCCGCGGGTCCGACGCCGCACGTTCCGCTCGACCGCTGGTCGTTCACCATCGACGGGCTCGTTCGTGAACCGGTCAGCTGGGACTGGGAGCAGTTCGGCGCCCTGCCTGCCCGGGAATGGACCGTCGACATCAGCTGCGTCACGAAATGGACCAAGCTGGACACGATCTGGACGGGCGTTAGCGTCGACACGCTGCTGGAGCACGTCGAGATCGACCCGACCGCCCGCTTCGTGATCGCGTACTCGGTCGGCGGCTACACCACCAACCTGCCGCTCACCGATGTGATCAACGGGCAGGCCTTCGTGGCCTATCGGTACGACGGTGCATCGCTTGAGCCCCCTCACGGCGGGCCAGCCCGACTCGTCGTCCCGCACCTGTACTTCTGGAAGAGCGCGAAGTGGGTGCGCGGACTGCGCCTCGTCGCGGAGGACGAGCCGGGCTTCTGGGAATCGCTCGGGTACCACAATCGCGGCGATCCCTGGCGAGAAGAGCGCTACAGCGGCGACTGATGGCCGAGCCCCTGGCATGGCAGCTCGCCACCGTGACCGCCATCAAGCCGGAGACCGATCGGGTCAGGACCTTCACCCTTTCCCTGCCCGCGTGGCGGCCTCATCGGGCCGGACAGCACTACGACGTTCGATTGACCGCCGAGGACGGCTATCAGGCGCAGCGCAGCTACAGCATCGCTTCGCCGCCCACCCGGAACGGTGAGATCGACCTCGGGATCGAGCGCATCGAGGATGGTGAGGTGTCCCCCTACTTCCACGACGTGCTCGCGAAGGGGGATCTGGTGGAGGTGCGCGGACCGATTGGCGGCTACTTCGTTTGGGAGCCCGGGCTCGGTGGTCCGCTTCTCCTGGTGGCCGGGGGCTCCGGGGTCGTGCCGCTCATGGCGATCCTCCGCGAGCGCGTGGCGACCGGCGACCGCACGCCGGTTACCCTGCTCTACTCCTCGCGGGCGATCGGCGAGGTGATGTATCGCGACGAGCTCGAGCGGCTGACGGGCGGGAGCAACGGGGTTCGGGTAGCGCACACGCTGACGCGCGAGCAGCCTCCCGGCTGGAACGGCTATGGCCGGCGAATCGATGGACCGATGCTGACCGATATGCTGACCGGGCTGGGCGCCGAGCCGCTCGTCTACATCTGTGGGCCGACGCTGCTCGTCGAGGCAGCCGCCGCCGGATTGACCGATCTCGGCGTCGCGCCGGCGCGCATCCGTACCGAACGTTTCGGGCCAACGACGTGACGAGCGAACCGCGGAAGGAAAGGCCGATGGACGAGCCGCTGATGCTCGATGCGAACGCCGTGGCGGGCGAGTTGCTGGAGCTCTTTGGGATGGACCTCACGCCGATGGTCCACTGCTGTGCGAACTGCGGCAATCGGGGCCCAATCGGCACGCTCCGAGCCTGGACCTACGGCCCCGGCGTCGTCCTTCGCTGCTCGATATGCAGCGAGGTTGTGGTGCGATGGGCGCGGATCGGTTCGGATGTGCGAGTGGACCTGCGTGGGGCAGCCTACCTGCGGATGGCGCCTCCTTAGCGCCGGCCTCCGTGGCCCGCGCGGGACGCGCTTACTGGCGCGGTGCCTCGACCGGCGCACTCCCGGGCAGCATCCAGTAGACCGCCAGTAGCCCAACGAGCGTGAGGCTGACGTATGGGTTGACGATCGCCAGGAGCGTGATGATCAGGTATGCCGGCGGGCCGAATGCGAAGCGCCGCGCCCCGACCTTCAAAGCCTCGAGGTCGAGCCCCGGTTTGAGGAGGCGAGCGCCTGACGAGGCGTAGAGCCAGATGGCGTTGAACATGATCGCGATGGCCAGGAACGTGCCGCTGTAGAGCAGCATCGCCAGGCGCTTTCCGTCGTCATTCAGCCCGGCGAACTGCGTCGCCATCAGCTCGGTCGGATAGGGCACGAAGGCCACGAACAGCAGGAACCCGACGTTGATGTAGGCGAAGGTTGGATTCGATCGCTCGATGAGCGCAAAGAGCCGATGGTGGTTGACCCACATGATGCCGACCGTTACGAAGCTGATCAGGTAGGCCAGGAAGGTCGGCCATTCGTTCAGGAGGGCGGCCCCCAGGTCCTCCTTGACACCGGGGACGCGGATCCCGAGCACGAGCAGCGTGATGGCGATGGCGAAGACGCCGTCGCAGAAGGTCTCCAGGCGGCTGGTATCGGTCAATTCTTCGCTGGATCCTAGACCCAGGCCGAAACGATGACCGCGGTGATCAGCAGCCCAATCAGGTGGTAGGCGCTATTGAGCGCGAAGAGGGTCCACGGCTGCGGCCGGCCGGGCTGGAATGGAGCTGTCGCGAGCCAGATCATGGTCGAGATCCCGATGCCGACGACCAGGCCAAGGACGATTCCCTCGGTAATTGTGTCGGAAGCGGTTGCGCGCGCCAGCAGGCCCATGGCGACTGCGGCAACCAGGTAGGCGACCAGCGGCACGGCATAGATCGCGGAGCTTGGCTGCATGCCCGCAGCGGGCGGCTCCATGCCGACGGCGGCCATCCACGCCTTACCAAAGAGCGGTCCGTACCAGAGCGCCCCAAGGGCCGCGTAGATCACCCCGGAGACGATCACGGCCAGCCAGTTCAGATCCCCGAGCGCGTCGAACGTCATCTCGTCCCTCCGTCCAACATCCGTACGTGGCCTGCCCACGCTGGGCCACATTCTGCCCCCTCGTGTGAAGCGGCAGGTGCACGGCGATCGCGCGACACTGACGAGCGTTGGCGGCCTGGCGTCAGGGGTTGTCGCGCTGCCAGTCCGCGTAGTAGAGGAACTCGAGCTCGGGCGGTGCGTGACTGAAATCGGTCAGGATCAGGACCGCATCTCGACGCTGCGCCCCGCTGTGAGTGAGGATGTGAGCCAGGTACCACCAGAGCGGATAGCGGTCCGTGTTGCCGAGTTCGGTGATCCGTTCCAGGTCGTCGTCGCTCAACCCGCCGATCCAGGCTCGCATCTCCTCTTCGTCGCGTCCCCAGTGGTCCGCAAGGGCCTGCACATTCGGGTAGTCGCTCTCCGCCAGCGACGTGTCCCACAGGTCGGGGTGCTCGCCACGCAGCCGGATCCGCCAGCTCCACTCGACGTCGAGGGTGTGAACCAGCGTGCCGCGGAGGTTGCGATAGGTGAAGGTCGGCGGCGCCGTGAACTGCTCCACGGAGACCTGCTCGGCGCTTGCCAGGACCTGGCGCGTGGCCCAGTAGCCGTAGTCGAAGAGTGTGGCGAGGTCGGCGCGGCGCATCGGCCTCAAGTATGGCCGGTCGAGCCCAATGGCGAGGCCCGCTCCAGGTCGAGCAGCCACCGCTTGCGATCAAGCCCGCCGCCGTACCCGCCGAGGCCGCCATCCGCGGCGATGACGCGATGGCAGGGAATCACGATCGCCACCCGGTTCGACCCGTTGGCGCGGCCCACGGCCCGAGCGGCCCCGGAGCGGCCCAGCTCGTTCGCGAGGGCCGCGTAGCTCGCCGTCGCGCCGTGCGGGATCTGGCGCAGCTGCTCCCAGACATGCTGCTGGAACGGGCTGCCGGGTGCATCGATGGGAACGTCGAAGGCGGTGCGACGTCCCGCGAAGTACTCGCCAAGCTCAATGGCGAGCTTGTCGAGATGGCGGTGACGCCCGGCGACGATGGGGCCCAGGCGGCGACGGACGATCACCAGCTGGGTTGGCAGCATCGGCCGGTCCGCGAACTCGAGGAGGCAGACGCCAGCATCTGTGGCGCCGGCCAGCATCGGGCCGAGCGGCGTATCGATGAGCGTCGTCACAACCTGGTGTGCGCCAGACCGATGGCGGCGAGCCCGCCGCGCGGCACGGATGATGGGCGTCAAACGCCGCATGCGCCTGTACGACGCCAGGGTCATGCCGTGCTCGCGCTCAAGCCACCGGCTGACGCGGTCGCTCTCGGCGGAATCCGGTGCGGCCTCGGGATTGGCTTCGACCGCGGAGAGAGCTTCCCGCACCCATTGCGGCGCGTCCCGGCCGGCGAGCGGCCGGCAGCGGCGGCACGGTCTGAATCCAGCCACCAGCGCGTCGCGCGCTCGGTCGAATCGTTCCGTGTTGCTCGCATGCGGAGGCGGGGTGGGGCAGTCGAGTCTGCAGAAGATGCCGGTGGTGCGTACGGCGATGATGGCCATGTGGCTGAGCTCCAGCTTCGTTGGTATGCGGATGAAACGCGCGTCGGCCCTGGTTCGTGAGCTCCCAATACGCCGATGAGTCCGATGCGGGCCCGTACCGGATCCCGACCAACCCAAGGATCGAGGCCGGCAGCGACCGGCACCTGCTGATGAGTTTCGTCAACGGCTGAGCTCCCGGTTGCTACCATTCCCCTCGCTAACACAGCGGGGGATGAGGGAGGTCTTTTTTTGACTCTGCTCGACCAGATCGATGCGCTCATCACTGAGCGCCATCTGCTGAACCACCCCTTCTACCAGGCATGGCGCGCCGGGACACTGCCGACCGAGGCCCTGCAGAACTACGCGCGGCAGTACTACGCGTTCGAATCCACCTTCCCGCGCATCCTTTCCGGCCTGCATTCGCGAACCGACCGCGCCGACCTGCGGCAGTCGATCCTGGACAACCTGTGGGACGAGGAGCATGGCGACGCGAACCACGCCGAGCTCTGGATGCGCTTCGCGGATGGGCTCGGAGTGAGCCGCGACGACGTTCGCGACGCGCGGCGCACCCCACAGACCCAGGCGCTCGTCGACGGCTACCTTCGGCTGGCTCGCGAGGCGCCGGTCGGCGCGGGGATCGCAGCGGTCTATGCCTACGAGGCGCAGGTGCCGCAGGTGGCGCAGGCCAAGATCGATGGCCTGCGCGAGCGGTACGGGATCGAGGACGAACGGACGCTCTCCTTCTTTACCACCCACGCCCATCTGGACGTCGAGCATTCGGCCGCCGAGCGGGCGATGGTCGATGAATTGGGCGATGGTCACGCGGAAGAGACGCTCGACGCTACCCGCTGGGCCGTCAACGCCTGGTGGGCCTTCCTGGATGGAGTAACGCCCAGCGCCCCTTAGGGGCACCGCTTGTCGCGCCCGGAGCACTGGATCGCCCAAATCAGATTCGGGTGGTGGATACTCAGCGGCAATGTCGGTTCCGCAGTTCGGCATCTTCGCGCAGGGCACCATCGCCCACGAGTTCATCGAGTTCGACGTCCGCCCCGACGTGGATCTCGCAACCGCGGCGGCCATGCTCCAGCAGATTCGCCAACCAGCGGTCTCCGCCGGTGGCGTGAACCTGGTCGTGGCCTTTGGGAGCGACTTCTGGCGGGCGTTGGCCCCGGACCAGGCTCCGCCCGAACTGGCTCCATTCAGGCCGATCGGCACCGTCGGCGGACACCACGCGCCCGCGACGCAGCACGATCTCTGGCTATGGATCAGCGGGAGCTCGCGGGACGTCGTCTTCGAGCACAGCCGGTCGGCTGCGTTGGCCGTCGAGGAGGTTGCCGCTCTCGCCAGTGAGCAGGCGGCTTTCGTTCACCGCGACAGCCGCGACCTGACCGGCTTCATCGACGGCACCGCGAACCCGACCATGCTCGAGGCGCCCAAGGCGGCCCTCGTGCCTGACGGGCAGCCCGGCGCCGGTGGCAGCCACGTCATCGCCATGCGCTGGGTCCACAACCTGCGAGCATTCGACGGCCTGCCGGTCGAGGAGCAGGAGCGTGTCTTCGGTCGCACCAAGGTCGATTCGATCGAATTCGCCGATGACGCCAAACCGCCTACCGCGCACATCGCCCGCGCCGAGATCGAGGACGAGGCGGGTGAGGAGCTGCCGATCTATCGGCGCAGCGTGCCGTACGGAACCATCAGGGAGCACGGGCTCTACTTCGTCGCATTTTCCGCGGATCGGACGCGATTCGACCGGATGCTGGCTCGCATCTTCGGCGTCAGCGGCGACGGCCTGCATGACCGGCTCGCCGACTTCACGCGCCCGGTCAGCGCCGCGTACTACTTCGCGCCGCCGCTCGACCTGCTCGCTGATCTCGCCCGCTGATCTCACGATCCCCAGCTGATCTCCTCGGCGACAAGGCGGAATTCTCAGACTAATCTCAGAAACAACGGCCAGGCTTGGCCCATGTTTCCGCAGCCAGACGAGCGGCCGACCGACGTAACGTCGGCGCCGACACCACCTCCCACCTTCTATTCAACTGCAACCGCCCGCAACGCAAACCCGCGCCCACGATGGTGGGTCACCTTCATGGTGGGCGCCCTATTGATCGGCCTCGTCTCCGGAACGTTGAGCGCGGTGGCCGTCACGAATCTCCTGCAGCCGCAGTCGACCAGCAGCACGACCGGCGCGACGACCCCGGGCAGCACCACGGTAAGCGACGTCCACATCGATGAGAGCTCTGCGGTCATCGCCGCGGTCGCCAAGGTCTCGCCGGCGGTCGTCGTGATCCAGGTCCAGAGCACCGGCGTGCGCGGCACTGGCAGCAGCGTCGGATCAGGCTTCATCTTCAATTCCAACGGTTGGATCCTCACCAACCGCCACGTCGTCGAGGGCGCCGACACGATCACGGTGGTCCTGCAGGACACCCGCGAGTTCAAGGGCACGGTCTACGGCATCGATACGCTCACCGACCTGGCGATCGTGAAGATCAATGCCACGGGCCTGCCGACGGCGCCTATCGGCTCGAGCAACGGACTCGTCGTGGGCGAGCTCGCCATCGCCATTGGTGACCCCCTTGGCAACTTCGAGAACACCGTGACCACAGGTGTCGTCTCCGGCCTCGGACGGCAGATCACCGCCGGTGACGCCCAGTCGGGCGAGCAGCTCAACAACCTGATCCAGACCGATGCCGCCATCAACCCGGGGAACTCCGGCGGCCCACTGGTCAACAGCTCCGGCCAGGTGATCGGCATCAACACCGCGGTCAGCCAGAACGCGCAGGGGATCGGCTTCGCCATCCCGATCGATGCCGCCAAGCCGCTCATGGCGGAGGCGCTCGCCGGCAAGCCGTTGGCCCGCCCCTGGATCGGGGTCTACTACCAGCCGGTCACCAAGCAGCTCGCCAAGGATCGCGGCCTATCGGTCCAGACCGGCGCCCTCATCGCCCCGCCGCAGAACGGAACCGATGCCATCGTCCCCAACAGTCCGGGGGCCGCAGCGGGACTGCGCTCGGGCGATGTGATCCTCGCCGTGAACGGCACCACGGTGGATACCAACCATGATGTCTCGACACTGCTCCTGCCCTTTGCCCCAGGGCAGAACATCACCCTCAAGATCCAGCGTGGAAACAGCAGTCTCAATGTGAACGTGAAGCTCGGAACCCTGCCGTCGAACGGGTGACGGCGGATCTCACGGGGAGGTCCATGAACCCGCCCAGAAGTACAAGGAGTCACCCATGGAACCGATAGCGCAGCCACCGCCGCAGCGCGGTCCCTTGCGAGAGGCCAAGGTCGCGCTGGGTGCGCTGGTCCTGGTTGGGGCGCTGGCCACCTGGGGAGTGACGACCGTCTTCGCAGCCAGCCCGAGCCCCAGCACGAATGCCAGTCCCGGCGCCTCGGCGTCACCAGGGACCGGCACCCACCAGTGCGACAAGACAACCCATTCAGCGAGCCCAAGCTCCAGCTGAACTTCCTCTTCTCCTCCGTAGACCGAAAAGGCGCGACGCGATCGTCGCGCCTTTCGCTTTGCCCGACTGACTAGTTTGCCTCGCCGGATCTCGTGATCCGACGTCGGGTCGAGACCTCCACCTTCGCCTCCCGACCCTCGTGGTACGGCTGCTCGACGAGGGCAATCAGACGGCTGGCCATGAACCTTCCCGTGCGAACGGGCGTACCCGTGCGCGTCACCTCGCTTACCTCGACGACGCCTCGGCTCGTGGTGACCTCGAGCCGGCGGCCGGCGCGGGTCGCCTCGATGACGAACGTCTGGGTGCCCTGTCCGGTGTCAACGACCGCCTCGACCCGATCACCCTTGGTCATCTCCGCCTCCTCGCGACCCACTAGCCCTAGAGCTTCGCCCCGCTGTGATCCTCTGGCTCGGGCCGTTGGGGCGGGTCGGGATCGAACTCCAGGGTGACGCCGCCGACCGTGCGCCGATTGTGGAGGGAGTGATCCTCGACCACATCCTGGACGGGCTGGCGGCCCAGGATCTTCTGCTCCAGCCCGGCGAGGAATGCACCCACCCCCCGCATGTTCGGCAGCGGGTCTGCGGTCGATAGGGGCCTGGGAGTCTGCGACGGTCCCGGCCCGGCCTCGGAGGCCGCAACCTTCGCGTTAGCGGCGGGCTCCGCGTCGACGGGTGCCGTCGGTTCGCCGCTGGATTCATCTGGATGAGCTGGCTTTGGGTCGGACGCCATCGGTTTGGCCTCATTTCGTACCGCATTGAGCCTGACACAGGGTAGCAAGCGCTCGACCGAAGCCCGCAGCTCTTCTTCACGCAGGTGTGAACGCCCGACGGCAACGATCCGTCTCCATCAGGCGTTCATAGTCTGACCACAACCTCGCACCAGGCTGATCTCGTTGACGGCGCCATGCAGGTGCCGCGCGAAAGGAGATCGCACCTCATGGGAACCACATTCCGAGTGCTGGCGGCGCTGCTCCTGGTGGGACTGCTCGCCGGGATCGGGATCGCCATCTACAACGCCGGGGTCAGCCAGGGCCTCGTGACGACCGCGGCGAGCGGCGCCCCGCTGGCGGCCTACCCCTACTACTACCCAGGCTTCCACTTCGGCTGGTTCTTCTTCCCCTTCGGGATCCTGTTCTGGATCCTGGGGATCTTCCTGATCATCGGGCTCGTGCGGGCGGCCTTTTTCCGACCGCGCTGGGGTGGACCGATGGGTCGCGGGCAGTGGGGCCATGGCGGGCCTGGCGCGTGGGGCCACGACAGCCGACGGCAGATGCTCGAGGAATGGCATCGCGAGGCGCACGGCGAGGCGCCTCCTAAGGCGGGCGAGCAGCCGAAGGACGGCTGACCTGACGCCCATAGACCGATGGAGTGACGGGCGGCGCACTGAGGCGCCGCCCGTTCCGTCGTGGATCCGAGGGACGTACGATGCTGCCGATCGTGCAGCGCATCCTGATCGTCGACGACGAGCCCAAGATCACCCAGCTGGTGCGCGATTACCTCGAGCGCTCCGGCTTCGCGGTCGTCAGCGCGCGAGACGGGCGGGAGGCGGTGATGCGAGCTCGGATGGATCGGCCTGACCTGATCGTGCTCGACCTGGGGCTCCCGGACCTCGACGGGCTCGACGTGACACGCCAGCTGCGGCGCGACTCGCAGGTGCCGATCATCATGCTCACCGCCCGCGACGACGAGGCGGATCGGGTTGCGGGCCTCGAGCTCGGCGCCGATGACTACGTCACCAAGCCGTTCAGCCCCCGTGAGCTCGTGGCGCGGGTCCGCGCGGTCCTTCGCCGCCAGGCCGGCGAGGTCGGCGGGGAGGTGCTGCGGGCCGGAGACCTGGAGCTCGACATCCCCAAGATGCGCGCAGAGGTCTTGGGCAAGCCCGTCGACCTGACGACAACCGAGTTCCAGCTCCTCGCCGCACTTGGCCGGCAGCCGGGCCGCATCTTCACCCGCGGCCAGCTCCTGGATGCGATCCATGGGGTCGCCTTCGAGTCGTACGAGCGGGCGATCGACGCCCACGTCAAGAACATCCGCCGCAAGCTCGAGCCAGATCCGCGCCGCCCGCGCTACCTGCTGACCGTGTACGGCGTGGGCTATCGGCTCGCCGATGCCTGACGGGCGCACGCCCTGGCGCGATCCGGACTGGCGGCGTCGCGCGTGGTTCCGGCAGCGATGGTTCGGCCCTCCCGGCGCTCCCGGCCGATTCGGCCCGATGCGGCGGCCACCCTGGTGGCCGGAGGGAGAGGCCTGGCCGCCCGAGGGGCGTTCTGCCCCGCCATGGGTGATGAGTCGGGGCCGCTTCGTGCGGCGCGTGATGTTCACTGTCGGAGCATTCCTAGTCCTGGTCGTGGGCGTCACGACGGTCCTCTCCCTGATCCTTGCCAGCGCCCTTGATTTCTCGGCTCCGGGTCCA
>Ga0070708_100000150_pt1 | contig 48256 bp, 49 predicted proteins | sample KBSK5503metaG_FD_65469 | JGI IMG/M metagenome (GOLD analysis project Ga0070708, IMG submission 65469) | Corn, switchgrass and miscanthus rhizosphere microbial communities from Kellogg Biological Station, Michigan, USA - KBS K5-50-3 metaG | ecosystem: Host-associated > Plants > Roots >... | reverse complement strand
TTGTCGAGGCTGCCACTTAACCCGGCCGCCGTCGCGAGTGTGCGGGCACACGTCGCCTCACCGGTGGCTGGCGCCGGGCTAAACACGAGCGCGCTGCAAACGCCGTCGCAGTGGTTGACGTCGCTCGTGCCGACAAATCCAATCGGCGCCGCGGTTGATGGCGCGATGCTTCCGCTGATCGTCTTCTCGATGCTGCTCGGGCTCGCTCTCGTGTCGTTGCCCGAGGCGACGCGGCTCAGCGTCGTCACATTATTTCGCGGCGTCGCGGACGCCATGCTCGTGCTGGTGCGGTGGCTATTGGTCGTCGCTCCGATCGGTGTCTTTGCGCTGACCGTGCCGCTCGTCGCCAGGCTTGGGCTCGCCGCCATCGGCGCGCTCGCCGCGTACGTGGTGCTCATTTCGCTGATGACGGTGTTGTTCAGCGTGTTCGTGGTATACCCAGCGGCGGCGTTCGGCGGGGGAATCCCGATCGGACAATTCGCGCGCGCCGCATTGCCGCCGCAGGCGGTCGCCTTTTCGTCGCGCTCGTCACTCGCCGCGCTCCCGGCGCTGATCGATACTGCGGGTACGAGACTCGGACTCACCGAAGAGATTACCGGATTCCTCATCCCGCTCGCGACGGTCGTCTTTCGGGTCGGAGGCGTGCTCGGCGTGACGACGGGCGCGGTGTTCATCGCGCGCCTGTACGGCATTACCGTCACTCCGCAACAGCTGGCCACGGTCGTCGCGACCGGCATTGTCACCAGCTTTAGCATTCCTGGAATTCCCGGCGGCTCGATCGTCGCCATGGCACCCGTGTTGGCGAGCATCGGGTTGCCGATCGAAGGTCTGGGAATTCTCCTCGGCGTCGACACGATCCCGGACATGTTCCGCACGACGGCGAACGTCACCGGACAACTGGCGGCGGCCGTGATCGTCGGTCGACGCCCGACAGCGGAATCCGCCGTCGACGCATCGCCGGCCTGATGTCGGCCACGGCTCCAATCCTTTGGACGCTGCCGTGGGTCGTTCCACCGGTCGCGGCCTTGATTCGCTCGCTGAATTCCCGTTCGCTCGACGACGTCCCGATCGCTCCGCCGAATCCCGCGCCGCTCGTGTCGGTGATCATTCCGGCGCGAAACGAGGAGCGCAACATCGAGCGGTGCGTGCGGTCGGTGTTGGCGGCGCAGTATCCGTCGCTCGAGGTCCTCGTCGTCAACGATCACTCGACGGATGCGACGGCAACGATTGTTCGTGCGATCGCGCGCGACGACACACGACTCGTCGTTCTCGACGCGCCCGGCCTTCCGGACGGATGGTTCGGAAAGCAGTGGGCGTGCGCGACAGGCGCGTGGGTCGCCCGCGGCGAGCTGTTGTTGTTCACCGACGCCGACACGCGGCACGCGCCGGACTTGCTGCCACGCGCCGTGAACGCGCTCCGTGATCGTGACGCCGCGCTCCTCAGCGTGGCGGGCCACCAGGACATGCACAGTTTTTGGGAGCGCATCATCCAACCACAAATGTTCGCGCTGCTGTCGATTCGCTACGGCGGTACGGAGCACGTGAGCAACGCGCGCCGCGCGGTCGACGTCATCGCGAACGGACAATTCATTCTCATGCGCCGTGAGGCGTACGACGCGGTCGGTGGTCACGCCGCTGTTCGCGATCGCGTGGCCGAAGACATGGCGCTCGGCCAGGAATTCTTTCGCGCCGGGCAACCGGTCGTCCTGATGCTCGCGCTCAACCAACTCTCGACGCACATGTACGCGTCGCTCCGTGAGCTGATCGTGGGATGGCGGAAGAACATTTACGCCGGTGGTCGTCACGCGGCACTCGGCGGACGCGCTGGACGCGGCCTCTACCCGGCGCTTCTGCTCGCGATGCCGATTGTCGGACTCGCGCCGCCCATCGCGCTCCTGCTTGCCGCGATCGGAACGCTGCCCGCGGCGTGGCTGGTGTGGTCGGCGAGCGTCGTCGCCGTCTCGGTGCTGTTTTGGGCGGCGATCTACCGATTCATGGGCCAATCGGTCGTGTACTCAATGCTCTACCCGTTGGGATTGGCAACGCTGCTCTACATTGCCATCGGCGCGGTGTTTCGCGGACAACGAGTGGAGTGGAAGGATCGGACGTACGTCTCGTCCTAACTCAGTCTCTAGAACGACGTCCAGTAGACCACCACCGAGCAGCTTTCGTCCGGCGTAAAGCGCTCGAGAATCGCCGACGTCTGTCGCGCGCTGCCCATCCAGACGTACCGCTGATACTCCGCGGGCACGTCGCTTGGTACCGCGTAGATCTCGACAGCAATCAGCTCGGTGGCGTAGCGTGGCAACGGGTTCGTCACGCTGATCGGTCGGCCGTTCACGAGCGCGTTGATGCAACGATTGCCGCGCGTAGCGATCGGGACTGGCCGTTGGCCGAATGGCGTGAAGCGCATCTCGGTGCGGAAGCCAGGAATCCCCTCGAAGACGTCGCCCAGCTCGACGGCCCCTTTGTCGCCAATGTCGTCGTCCGTGAGGTAGAGCCCCTTGCCGACTCGCCGCCGGCAATTGAAGCCGCCGTACGACATCGGCGGACATTTCCCACTCGCCTCGACAATGACGCTGTCGAGCATGGCGGGCCTCGCCTTCAGCTCGAATTTGAGCTCGACGTGCCCGTTCTTCGCCAGGTCTGTCGTGATCTCGGTCGACGTGAATCCGAGATGCCGCGCGCGGACATGGTAGAAGCCGGAGCCCAGCCTCGCCAAGATGAACCGGCCGGCCGAATCGGTGCGCGCGTGGACCGACTCGGGGAATGCATGGACATCGGCGTCGACGATGGGATGCCCGAGCTCGTCCATCACCGTTCCCGTGATCGAGCCCGGCGGCGGCGCGCTCTGACAGAGAGTTGCGCCCCCCAGTGGGGCAACAGCCAGTGAAATCGCGATAAGCAAAACCGTTCGCATGTATGCAAACTATGGCACGGACCAGCGTCGGCAACGCCGAATTGCCGCCAGTGCGCGCGATTGAGCCTGGGTGCAATCGAGTGGTCGCAGTTCGCGCTCGCGACTGTCGTAGCATCGCCGCGTGCGAACCCTACGCGACGCCGCCGAGCTGTTGGCCTCGGCGGATTCAATCGACTCGCTTGCTCCGATCGCGGCCGCGATCGGCTGCGACGGTGCTCCGTCGCCGTTGGATGCCGATACGCGGCGATCGCTGGGGCTCGACGACTCCGTGCTCCACGCGCGTGTCGCGGCCGGCAGGGGTGCGCTCCGTGCATTGCTCGTCGCTCTCCGTCCCGACGTCGCCCTTCGCGACGCGCTGACGAGAATTGCCGGCCGACTGGCGACGCGCGCGCCACACGTGTTGTGGGTCGTCGTTGCCGCACAGGCTGGAAGCGGCGAGCTCGCGGTCGTCGCGTGGACGGGCGAACGCCATCCGCCGCGCGTCGCGGCGTTGGTGGCAAACCGTGCGCATCTCGTCGACAGCGATGCCGAAACGCTCCGCGCGCTCGCCTCGGCAACGGGCGATCACGACCTGCTCACGCACGCGCGATGGGTCGAGATCCTCGGCCGCGGCGCGCTCACGATTCGCTTCTACCGCGCGCTCGAGCGCGGCGTGGTCACGATCGCCGACTCGTCCGCCGTTGGACCGCGCGAGGCGCGCGCCGAGGTCGCGTTGCTCAACACGTCGCGCCTGTTGTTCCTATCGTTTCTCGAAGCCAAGGGATGGCTCGACGACGACCGCGCGTTCCTCGCGCATCAGTTCGACCGATGCTTGCGCGGAGGAAAACGATTTCACGATCGCGTGCTTCGTCCCCTCTTCTTCGGCACACTCAACACGCCCTCGAGACGACGCGCGCCGGTCGCGCGCGCGTTCGGACGTATACCATTTCTCAACGGCGGCTTATTTGCGCCCACGCCGCTGGAGCGCAAGTGGCGCGGTATGGCGTTCTCCGACGACGCGTACGGCTCGTTGATCTACGACCTGTTCGCCCAGTACCGCTTCACGTCGCGCGAGGAGACCACGAGTTGGAGCGAAGCCGCCGTCGATCCCGAGATGCTTGGCCGCGCATTCGAGTCGTTGATGGTCTCCGATGAGCGGCGTCGCACCGGCGCATTCTTCACCCCCTTCTCTCTCGTCGAGCGCGTAGCCAACGCGGGACTCGAGGTCGCGATCGGAGATGATCTCACGCGGATACTCGAGCATGGCTCGCCCACGGCCCATCAGCGCGAGGCGGCCCGCGCGCGGCTGCGCCACCTTTCCGTGCTCGATCCGGCGTGCGGCTCCGGCGCCTTTCTCGTCCATGTGCTCGAGCGCATCGCGGCTCACCTGGCACAGCTCGGCGACGCGCGCGACCCGAGCGCGATTCGACGAGAGGTGCTCACGCGATCGATCTTTGGGGTCGACGTGAACCCCACGGCAGTGTGGCTCTGTCAGCTGCGCCTCTGGCTGTCGGTGGTCATCGAGAGCGCCGACGACGATCCGACCGGCGTTGTGCCATTGCCCAACCTCGATCGCAACATTCGCACGGGTGACGCGCTCTCTGGACGAGCGTTCGGCGACGCAGAGACGCACGCACGTGGCGGCGGCGCGATCCGGCGCCTGCGCGAACGCTACGCCAACGCCAGCGGCGTGCGCAAAGAAACGCTGTCCCGTCAACTCGAGCGCGCCGAGCGAGTGCGCGCATTGTCGGCGATCGACAACGAAATCTTATTAACTGGAGCACGACGTCGCGATCTATTGATCGCACAACGTGGGCGCGATTTGTTCGGCGAGCGATATCGGCCGGCGCGCGACGAGCGCGTCGTGGCGGCGACACTGAAGCAACGCTCGACGTCGCTGCGCGCGACGAGACGCCGAATCGCCGGCGGCGGTGCGCTGCCCTTCTCGTTTCCCGTCCACTTCGCCGACGTCGCCGCCCGCGGTGGATTCGATCTGATTATCGGCAATCCGCCTTGGGTGAGGCTGCATCGCATCGCGATCGCCGATCGTGTGGTGTTTCGCCGCGACTACGAGGTCGCACGGCTCGCCGGATGGGCGACGGGTGCGCTAGCAGCCGGCGCGGGAGCCGGGTTCGCCGGACAAGTCGACGTCGCCTCGCTCTTCGTCGAGCGATCCGTTCGGCTGCTCGCACCCGCTGGCGGTTTGGCACTGCTCCTTCCAGTGAAGCTCTGGCGCTCGCTCGCCGGCGGCGGCGTTCGACGCTTTGTCGGCGCCGAGACGCGATTGTGTCGCATTGAAGATTTCTCGGCCGCGCCGGCGGCGTTCGATGCGGCGGTCTATCCGTCGCTGCTCGTGGCTCAGCGCGACGATTCTTCGTGTGAGCCGGAATGCATCGACGTCGCGGTCCATCATCGCGGCCACGAGATGCTCGGGTGGAAAGCAACGCCTGAGACGCTCGGCTTCGACGCGAGTCCCGGGTCGCCGTGGATTCTTCTGCCGCCGCGACCGCGTCGTGCGTTCGACGCGTTGCGCACAGCCGGTATTCCGCTCGCCCAGACGGTGATCGGCCGACCGTTCCTCGGCGTCAAGTGTGGGTGCAACGATGTATTCGTCGTCGAGTTGCTCGACGCCGACGACGATCTCGCCGAAGTTCTCACCGCCGAGGGCCGACGCATCATGATCGAGCGATCACTCGTCCGGCCGTTGCTGCGTGGCGAGCAGCTCGATCGTTGGCAACCGCCGGTCACCAACCACTCGATCATCTGGACGCACGACGTTCACGACTCGCCGCTCGCCCAACTCCCGCCGCGCGCGAGCAAGTGGTTCTCGCACTGGCGAAGACAGCTCGCTGCTCGCACCGACGCGCGTGGCCGTCCGCGATGGTGGAGTCTATTCCGCACCGAGAGCGCGCGCTTCGATCGGCCACGCGTGATCTGGGGCGACGTTGGTCGCGAGCCGCGGGCATCGGTGCTCGACACCGGCGACATGACTGTTCCGCTCAACAGTTGCTACGTAACGCGCTGCCAGAACGCCGCCGACGCACACGCGCTCGCCGCGTTGCTCAATGGTCCGGTCGCACGGGCCTGGCTCGACGCGGTCGCCGAACCGGCGCGCGGCGGTTATCGGCGGTACTTCGGCTGGACCATGTCGCTCCTGCCACTCCCCAGCAACTGGCCCCGCGCGCGCGAGATTCTGGCCCCGCTCGGCGAGCACGCGCGAGCCGGTGCGCCGCCCACGGAGATCGCTCTGCTCGACGCGTCGCTCGCCGCATACGAGTTGGACGTAGACGTCGTTGCGCCACTCGTCGCCTGGGCGGCGGGATGAGCACGAGCGCGACGGCATCGCCGCTCGCATTTGTTCGCTCGGTGATCGCGCGGACGATGCTCGGTGATGAGTCGGCGATTGGTTATGGCATCGGCAGCGTCTCGCTGCGCCCTCATCAGCGCGCCGCCGCCGCGCGGCTCGCGGGATTGATCACCGTTAACGGCGGTGCGTTGCTTGCCGAGCCCGTGGGGCTGGGCAAGACGTACACATCACTCGCCGTTGCCGCGCGCTCGGGGCTGCCGGTCACGATCGCGATGCCCGCGGCTCTGCGCGCCATGTGGCGCGACGCGCTCGAGCGATGCGGCGTGACGGCTACCCTCGTTACGCACGAGGCGTTGAGTCGCGGCGTCACGCTCCCAGCGAATCAGGGTTTCGTGATCGTCGACGAAGCGCACCGGCTCCGGTCGCCATCGACGCATCGGTACGCCGCGCTTGCTGAGCTTTGCCGTCGCTCTCGAGTTCTGCTCGTCACCGCGACGCCGGTGCAGAACCGGCGGCGGGATTTGGCGGCGCAGCTGGCGTTGTACGTTGGCCGCCGCGCCTGGCTGATGAGCGACGAGGAGCTGGCTGAGCACGTCGTCCGCGGAGCCGCGGCGGAGCTGCGCGGTGTGCCGCGTCTCAACGGACCGCACCGAGTGACGCTCGACACGCCCGACGATTGCCTCGACGGGTTGCTGGCGCTCCCGCCGCCGATTCCAGCACGAGATGAGACGGTAGTCGTCGCGCTTCTGACCTACGGATTGGTACATCAATGGACATCGAGTCGCGCCGCCCTCGCCGCGTCGCTCGCGCGCAGACGAACGCGCGGACTTGCGCTGTTGAGCGCGATCGACTCCGGGCGGCGGCCGACACGAGCCGAACTGTCCGCGTGGACGCACGCCGGCGACGCCATGCAGCTCGCGTTCCCCGAGTTGGTGACCTCTGACGCGGCGCCTCCCGACGTCGACGGCAGTACACTCTCGGGCTTGATCGGCCGCCATGTCGCGGCGATCGACTCGCTGCTGCATCGTCTGCGCGATTCACCGGACCCCGATGACGAGCGCGCTCACGCGCTGCGCCGAATCCGCGCCGCGCATCCGGGCGAGCGCATTATCGCCTTCTGTCACTATGCCGAAACGGTGAATGCGTTGCGATCACGACTCGCACGCGACCCCGGCGTTGCGGCATTGACCGCGAACGGCGCGCGCATCGCCAGCGGCCGCGTCTCGCGCGATGTAATGCTCGCGCAGTTTACTCCGCGCGGCGGCGGCGACAGCCATCCCGAGGTCAGTCGCGCCAACCGGATTGATTTGTTGATCACGACGGATCTCTTGAGCGAAGGGCTGAATCTGCAGCGTGCATCGGTCATCGTTCATCTCGACCTTCCTTGGAATCCCGCGCGGCTCGACCAACGCGTTGGCCGCGCTCGACGACTCGGCTCCCCTCACGAGACGGTCAGCGTCTACGTCGTCGCGCCGCCTGCAGCGGCCGATCGCTTGTTGCGAGTCGAGGAGCGGCTTCGCGAGAAGCTGAGCGTCGCGCAACGGACGGTTGGAGTCGCAGGACGAATACTGCCCTCCCCCATCGGCGCCCCTGCCCGCGAACCTGGTCTCGCTGAACAAACCGCCGCGATCCGCGCACGGCTTCGTGATTGGATCTCGGCACCAGATTTTTACGTTGGCCTCGAGCATGGCGTACCCGTCGTTGCGGCCGTCGAATGTGACGTCCGCGGTTTCCTCGCCCTCGTCCGCGACGACGACGGGTCGCGGTTGCTTGCCAACCTCGGATCGGGAATCACGACGGCCACGGACGCGATCGTTCGCGCCCTCATCGCCGCCGAGAATCTGGAGTCGGCGTTCGACTCCGACTCCGTCGCGCCTGAGCTCCGACAGATCGAAGGATGGCTTGCCGCGCGCCGCGGCGCGTCGACCATCGACCTGCAAGCCGCCGCTGCGGCGCGGTTGCGACGAGCGGCACTCACCCGCGTCGCTCGCGCGTTGGCACGCGCGCCGCGTCATCAACGGTCGTTGCTCGCGCCGCTCGCGGATTCGGCACGCGCGACCGCCACGGCACCCTTGGCCGAGGGTGCAGAGCGAATCCTCGAGACACTCGTTCGGGCCGAGCTGCCCGATGAGGCGTGGTTGCGATCGATCGCCACGTTCGGTGAGCTGAATGCGCGACCCGTCGCGCGTGAGACCCGCGCTGCCCGTGACGTCGCCGTGATCGCGGTCATCCTCTTCCGCGATCGACCGTAGTCTGGAGTCCGCGTTAGCTTTTCGCTGACGGGTCGCGCACTCTCTCTCGACTTCCCATGCAATACACGACGCTCGGCACCACCGGCCTCACGGTCTCGCGCATTTGCCTCGGCTGTATGAGCTACGGCAACCCGAAATGGCGACCGTGGGTCCTCGATGAAACCGCGGCGCAGCCGTTCTTCAGGTTCGCCGTCGACAACGGCATCAATTTCTTCGACACCGCCAACATGTATTCGCTTGGCGTGAGCGAAGAGGTGACGGGTCGCGCGCTCCGCGCTATGGCCAACCTCCGCGAGACCGTCATCGCCACCAAGGTCTTCTACCCGATGAACGACCGCCCGAACATGGGCGGACTGTCTCGCAAACATATCGTGCAATCGTGCGAAGACAGCTTGCGCCGCCTCGGCATCGACGCGATCGACCTATACCAGATTCATCGCTTCGACCCGACGACGCCAATCGACGAAACACTCGCCGCGCTCGATCATCTGGTGCACTCGGGCAAGGTCCGCTACCTCGGCGCGAGCTCGGGTTACGCGTGGCAGATCATGCGCGCGCTCAGCGTCTCCGAGCGAAACGGGTGGGCGCGCTTTGTCTCGCTGCAGCCGCAGTACAACCTGCTCTACCGCGAAGAGGAGCGTGAGACGATTCCCCTTTGCCACGAGGAGGGACTGGGCATCATTCCGTGGTCGCCGCTCGCCCGGGGTCTGCTCACGCGTCCACGCGACAAGTCGAAGGGCGCGACAACACGCTCGGTGAACGACCCGTATGCCGACCGTCTTTACGCCGCCGCGGATTGGGGCATCGTCGACGTCGTCGAGCGCGTCGCGAACGACCGCGGAGTGCCGATGGCGCAGGTGTCGTTGGCGTGGCTCCTCTCCAAGCGCGATGTCACCGCCCCGATCATCGGCGCAACCAAGCTGACGCATCTCGAGGACGCACTCGGCGCGCTCGACATCACGCTGAGCGCGAGCGAGATCGAGGCGCTCGAGGCGCCGTATACGCCGAAGGCAGTCGTCTTCTAACCACAGAGGACACGGAGAACACAGAGGACTGCGTCGTTCCGATTCCTCTGTGCGCTCTGTGTCCTCCGTGGTTTACTCGCCGAGCGCCGGTTCGTACTCCCCCGGCATCTGTACTCGCTCGTGCCGGCCGAGCAGCCGGACGCACATGTTCCAGCGAAGGATCGACTCGTCGTTGCCAGGCGGCCGCATCCGCTCGGCGGTCTCGTACCACGTCAGCGCCTCACGAAACCACTCCACCGCAACCTCCGCCGAGCCGAGCGTGCCGCGGTGCAGCTGTGCGCGGGCGCGTCGCTCGCAGATGATGCCCGTGTAGTACGCACGCTCGTACTCGTCGGTGATGCGCGGCAGCAGCTCGCGAGCACGCCGCACGCCGTCGCTCAACTCTTCGACGAATTGATCGGTGATCGAGAGCAGCAGCGAGATGAGCGCCTTTTGATTTTTCGGATCGATCTCCAGCACGTCGAGACAAATACTCTCCGCCGCCGCCGAATCGTTGAGCAGGCGATAGCGTTCGGCTTTCTCCAACGCGGCTGGGATGCCTTCGTGGGTGATCGGCTTGAGATTCATTTGCGCTTCCTTCGACTGTAGATCTTGACGAGCTTCCCAATCGGGTCGAAGAACTCGTCGACCACGCGCTCCTTGAGCGGAATGATCGCGTTGTCGGTGATCGTGATGTGCTCCGGACAGACCTTGGTGCAGCATTTGGTGATGTTGCAATAGCCGATCCCGTGCGCCTGCTTGAGCTCCGGCACCCGATCGGCCGTGTCGAGTGGATGCATCTCGAGCGCGGCGGCGTAGACGAGGTAGCGCGGGCCGATGAACTCTTCATGCTTCTGGTGGTCGCGCAGCACGTGACACACGTCCTGGCACAAGAAGCACTCGATGCACTTTCTGAATTCCTGAACGCGGTCGATGTCGCTCTGCTGCATGCGCCAGGTGCCGTCGGGCGCGTCGGGCGGCCGCGGCGTGAACTGCTGGATCTGCATTTTCACGCGGTAGTTCCACGACACGTCGGTCACGAGATCGCGCACGTGCGGGAACGCGCGCATCGGCTCGACCGTCACCGGCTTCTCGGCGTCGAGATCGGCGAGTCGGGTCATGCACATGAGCTTGGGGCTCCCGTTGATCTCGGCCGAACAGGAGCCGCATTTGCCGGCTTTGCAATTCCAGCGGACGGCGAGGTCGTTTGCTTGCGTCGACTGGATCTCCTGCACGGCGTCCAGAACCACCATGCCTTCGACGACGTCCTGCTTGTACTCGACGAACTCGCCCTTTCCGTTGTCGCCACGCCAGATCTTGAATGAGCGCGTCGTGTGATGCGCGGCCGCATCCTGTTGGGCTTGTGCCGCCGTGTATGCGTCTTGTCCCCTGACGTCAGTCGGTCGAGCGGTCGCCATTATTTCATCTCCTCGATGATCGCCTTGAGGTGCGCGGGCATCGGCGGAATTGGTTCACGTGATATGTGCATCTCGTCGGATTTCCCTTCGGCTTTTCGAACGACGAGGTTGAACGCGGCAGCTGTCGGATCTTTGTCGGGATAGTCGTCCCGAAAGTGTCCGCCCCGGCTCTCCTTCCGCTCGATCGCGCTGCGGGTGATCGCCTCGGAGACGGTGAGCAGGTTGGTGAGATCGAGCGCCGTGTGCCAACCCGGATTGTACTCGCGATTGCCCTTTACGCCGACGCGCGCCGCGCGTTGTTTGAGTGTGGCGATCATCTGCAATGCATGCTCCATCTCCGCCTGCGCGCGCACGATGCCGACGTTGTCCTGCATCGTCCCCTGCAGCGCTTCCTGTACCTGATACGGACCTTCCGCGTTGTCGCGCTCGAACGGTGCGAGCGCATCGCGCGCCGCCGCGTCGACCTGCATCGCGTCGATCAAAACCCTTCCGTTTGCTTTCGCGAACGCGGCCGCGTACTCGCCGGCTCGCTTGCCGAACACGATCAGATCGGACAACGAGTTCCCCCCGAGGCGATTGGCTCCGTGCAGCCCCGCGGCACATTCGCCGCAGGCAAACAGGCCCGGCACGGTCGACATCTGGCTGTCCCCATCGACGCGGATTCCGCCCATGATGTAGTGCGTCGTGGGACCGATCTCCATCGGCTCCTTCGTGATGTCGATCCCCGCCAGCTGCATGAACTGATGATACATGCTCGGCAGCTTGCGTTTGATGTGCTCCTCGGCGTTGGGAAGCTTCTCTTTGATCCATGAGATGTCGAGGAACACACCGCCGTGGGGCGAGCCGCGCCCGCCGCGCACCTCGCTCACGATCATGCGCGCCACGTGGTCGCGCGTGAGCAGCTCCGGTGGCCGCCGCGAGTTCTTGTCGCCCTGGGTGTATTTCCAACCTTCTTCCGGCGTGTCGGCCGTCTGCGACTTGTAGTTGTCCGGAATGTTGTCGAACATGAATCGGTTGCCATCACGATTCTTCAATACGCCGCCTTCGCCGCGCACGCCTTCGGTCACGAGCAGACCGCGCACGCTCGGCGGCCAGATCATGCCCGTCGGGTGGAATTGCACGAACTCCATGTCCTGGAGCGCGGCGCCGGCGTGATAGGCGAGCGAATGTCCGTCGCCCGTGTACTCCCAGCTGTTCGACGTAATCTTGAACGCGCGACCCACGCCGCCCGTCGCCAGCACAACCGCCTTCGCCTTGAACAAACGAAAACGACCGCGCTCGCGGTCGTAGGCGAATGCGCCGGCGATCCGGTCACCATCCTTGAGGAGCGTCACGATCGTGACCTCCATGTGGACATCGAGCCCTTGATGGATGCCATGGTCCTGCAGCGTTCGGATCAGCTCGAGACCCGTGCGATCGCCGACGTGCGCGAGCCGCGGGTAGCGATGGCCGCCGAAGTTGCGCTGGAGAATTCGGCCGTCGGCCGTGCGATCGAACAGCGCGCCCCACGCCTCGAGCTCCTTCACGCGCTCCGGCGCTTCCTGCGCGTGCAGCTCGGCCATCCGCCAGTTGTTGACGTACTGTCCACCACGCATGGTGTCCGCGAAGTGCACGCGCCAGTTGTCGCGGTCGTCTACGTTGCCCATCGCGGCGGCCATCCCCCCTTCGGCCATCACCGTGTGCGCTTTGCCGAGCAGCGACTTGCACACGAGCCCAACGTTCACGCCCTGCGACGCTGCCTCGATCGCCGCGCGGAGCCCCGCGCCGCCCGCGCCGATCACCAGCACGTCGTGCTCGATCGTCTGGTATTCGGTCATCGCGTGCGGCTCCGCGACGCGTTCCGTTGGATGCGGCTCATAGGATTCTCCAATCGTGCCAAATGCCCATCGAGCACATCCGCACGTAGAGATCGGCGAACGCCACGCCGATGAGACTCATCCAGGCCCACTTCATGTGCCAGCGATTGAGACAGCTCGCGCAATCGTACGCCGTCTTGCGTACGGGGTGACGCGATAACTGATCGAGAAATCCGCCCACGACGTGACGCAGCGAATGGCATCCGAGCGTGTAGCAGCTCAACAAGACGACGTTGAGCGCCAATACCAAAGTGCCGACACCGATGCCGAAATGTTTTCCGCCCACGCCGTCGTCGAACCAAAGCGCCTTCCATACGTCGTGCGACAAGAAGAACAGGAACAACACCGCGACGTACAAGAAGTATCGATGCACGTTCTGCACGATGAGCGGGAACGATCCCTCGCCGAGATAGCTCTTCCGCGGCTCCCCCACGGCGCAGTTGGGTGGATCGGCCCAAAACGCCTTGTAGTATGCGCCGCGATAGTAGTAGCACGTGAACCGGAACAGTCCGGGAAAGGGCAGGATGATCAGCGCCGGCGAGAATGGCAGCAGGCCGGGCCACCATCCGGGCTTCGCCCCGAACCACGCCGTCCGCGGATCGCCGAAGATCTCCGGTGAGTAGAACGGCGAGAGATACGGACCGTACATGTAGTGCGCGTTCTGGAACGCCGCCCAGGTTGCGTACACGACGAACGCGCCGAGGATCGTGAAAACGACGAGTGGCTGGAGCCACCATGCGTCGCGCCGCAGAGTTCCACCGAAGCCTCGGTGAACGAGCGGAAGCGGTGCATGAGACATAGCGTCAATGTGGTGGTTGAGTGTGAATGTCGCGCGGCGCGCGTGACGAACGCGCGCGAGTAATGGATGTTAACCGGGGGAAGTCGTCAATGGTTCGGCAGCACGAAGCTGAACGAATAATCGATCTCTTGCCCCACGGCACATCCGCGAATCGTCGCCGGCGCGAATCGCTGCGAGGGAAGCGCGACGACGGCGGCGCGCGCGAAGCTCAGCGAGGTCGCGCGCACGAGCTCGATCGTCGCCATGTCAGGCGTCCCCGAACGATCGACGACGAACCGAAGGACGACCTCGCCCGACGTCGCGCTGTCGGCGCGTTCGTCTTCCGGAAACGCGGCCGCCGGATTGTCGCGCCTCGGCACGGCGTCGATCACCGGCATTCGAGGAAATGTCGCCGCGATCATCCGGTGCGCGTCGGCCGTTGAGTCTGTCGACATGCGCACGTCGACGCGCATCGAATCGTCATTCTCCGGCGGCGCGACGAGATCGCGAACCCGCGCCATCTCGACAATCGCTGCGATGGCCGCCGAATCAAATCCCGGAATCAGCGACGCGCGCATGATCCTCGGCGCGACCGATGTCGCGCGTTTGCTTGCCGTGAAGCGATACACGCCCGTGATCGTTGGCGCGCGTAGGTCCGCCACCGTGTCCGAGGCGACCGGTCGCAGCACGCGCATCCGCGCCGGACCGGCAAACGTCGTCAGTCGAAACGGCGACGGCGGCACGAAGGCGGCGCGAATGTAGTCGCCGATGACCTGGGCCTGCATGACCGGGAGCGCGGCCCCGTCGATGCGCCGCACGGCGAGAAAAACCGTCACGGGCACCGAGTCGGCTCGCGCCGCGGCCACGATCGAATCGCAACGCGTCGTGTCCGTCGCCTGGCTTTGCGCCGCCCGCGTCGGAACGGCAATCCAGATGAGCGTCGCCACGCTCGCGCGCGGAATCCAATGCGTCGCCATGGTTGATCGCACTCCTCAGACCGTCGCCGCCACTACGCGGCGACGACGCGCGGCATAGAACAGTCCCGCACCAACGAGGTTGAGAAGAACGACGACGCTCGAGATCTTCGCAGCGAAACTCAACCAGCTCGCCACGTCGACGATTGGAAAGATCGACAGCACGACGTACAACAGCGTGACCAAGAAGCCCGACGCGGCCGCGATGCGCAGCCACAACGACGGCGTGGGTTCGACGCCGCGCAGCCCGATCAACGGAATCGCGAACATGACGAGATATGTCAAGCCATAAAAGATTCCCGACGCGTTCTCGAGCAATTGAAACGCCTCTTGCTCGCCGACGCCGGCGATTCCCGCTGCGCCGAAGGCCAACGCGACGAGCCCGACGAAAAGAACCGAGTTCACGGGCGTGCGGTAACGCGGGTGCAGTTTCGTGAACCACTTGGGCATCAGATTGTCCCAGCCCGCGACCATGGGCATGCGCGTCGTCGCCGTGAGCAAGATGCTCGAGTTGGCGACCGTGCGACCCGTGATCAGAACGATGGCGACCGCCGCGGCCATCGCGCCCACACCCGAGACGCCGAAGCCGATGCGCAGCACCTGCGGAATCGGGCCGATCAAATCGATCTTGTCGACCGGCACGAAGGCCAATACCGCGCTCGTCCCCAAGATGAACATCGCGGCGATGATCGGCGCCGCGATGAGTGTCGCCTTGGTAATCGTGCGCACCGGATCTTTCGTCTCGCCAGCGAGGACCGCCACGTATTCGAACCCGCTCAGCGCACCCATCGCCATCTTGCCGAACACGTTGAGACTGAACAGCGTGAGCGCCGGCATCGCGACGGCGAACGGATGGTAGTCGGGCAATGTCCCACGAGCCATGTGCACGAACGGCAACGCGATCAGCGTGACAAAAGCCAACATCAGCATCACGCTTCCGGCACTGTGCAGCCATTTGCTGACGCCGAGTCCGACTGCCGCCATCGCCATGAGCGCGGCGAGCAGGAAGGCGTTCAACAACAGGATGAGGGTCTTGTTGCTCGCCATCCATGAACCGCTCGGTCCAACCGCGTACGACAGATTCGTTCCGATCACCAAGCCGATCGTCGCGATCAGCACCACGGCGAAGATCCACAGGTTCCACGCGACCATGAATCCCATCAACTCGCCGAGTCCGAGCCGAGCCCACTGATACAACCCACCCTCGAGCGGCATGCGCTTCGATAGATCGATCACCACCGCGGCCTGCGGCAGATAGAAGAACAACATCGCCGCCAGCCAGAAAATCAGTTGCGCGTGGCCCAACTTTGCCGCGGTGCCGACCCAGATCGTTCCCACGACGAAGACGACCTGTTGCAACACCAAATCCCGAAGCCCGAGCTCCTTTCTTAACGCGGCGCTGTGCGCCTCGACCAGCTCTTCGGCGTCCGCTAACGCCACTCTCTCACCACACGCGCCGTCTTGATGTAGTCGAGCTTCGGCCATCCGCGCAGCAGATACGCGTTCCCCTGCGTCATGATCGAATCCTGCGACGGGCCTTCGCGTCCGGGCGCCGGTCCGCTGCGCGCCACGCTCTCGCCGTACCCCGAGTAGAACGAATCGACCACCGCCATCCCCTGAACAACTTCGGCGATCGGCGGAAATCCGAACCCACCCAGCGTGTCCAGGCGGGGATTGTCGCGCAGGTTGATGTAGAGTTGGACCGATCGCGTACCGGGGCCGCCGCGCGCATACGAGATCGTGCCGCGCGAGTTCGTATGACGCACCGGCTCGTCGCCGATGCGACGAATCGACCATGCGGCGTTGATTTTCGGATCGCCGGATATCCCGAACTGGGCGACGAAGTTCTTCACGACGCGAAAGAACCGCGCGTCGTCATAATGTCGCGCAAGGATCAGCGAGTACAGTCGATCGACGCCGACCGGCGCCCAATTCTTTCGCGCCATCACATCGATGCGACCGCGACTCGTCTCGAACGCGACGACGAAGCTGTCGGGCACGGCGACGTTCTGGCTGAAGCCGGCCGGCGTGTTGCCGAACGGCCAAATCGCGCAGGACGAAACGCCGAGCGTGGCGCCGACGACCAGCACGAGGCGACGAACGGATTTGGTCATCGATCGGTTGGACGCGCGGTCAAGGAGTGGATGCCTGTGGCGGACCGGCCAGCAACGCGTCGGACACACGCTCTCGTTGATGCGAATTCAAGCTCGTCAACAGGCCTATGAGATTCCCGTTCTCGATCAGCGTCCGTTCACGGTTGATCGTCTGTTCCGCGCCCGGAAGTACCAACTGCGTCCGGTCGAGCTTCTTCGCATCGGCGATCCGCGCCATCGAGTCGGGATATACGCGCACCTCGAGGCTCGACGTCAGTCCGATCTTGATCACCATCGGGCGCCCGGTGAGCGATTTCTCCGCCGGCGTTGCCGTCGAATCAACGTGCGGCGCCAACCCAGCTCGCTCGAGTCGGTACAACACCGAGCACTCGGCCCACAATCCCGTGGCTGGGCACCGCGAATCACTTGAACCTGTCGCCACCGCCTGCGTGGGCGTCGTCGAATCGGCGTTGGCCGGCGGCACGCTCGACTTGCGACAACTCACCGAGAGTGCGCAGCCGATCACGATTCCGCGCACGTTCACGCTTCGACTCCGATCACGCTTTGCTGGCGAACGGCGCCGCGTCGCCTTTTTCGAGTTCGCCGTTGTCGCAGCACCGCCACGACCGCTGCGAGCACGACCGCCGTTCCCGCATACTGGAGTTGCAACGCGTATCGCGGAACGAGCATCGCGATCAAGTACGATGCCCCCAGTGCCATTCCAAGTATCGAGACCTTCGTTGTGGCGCTGATGATCTCGAGCGTGTCGAACACCTCGACCTCATCCAACCGCAATGTCTCGCGCAACGCGTAGGCATGGCGGTACATGAACGAGAACACACCGAAGACCGCCGCGAACCCGAACCCGAACGCCGTGAACAGCGGCGGAACGTCGCTCTCGGGAAGAACCTCAGCGCGGTGGAACGCGGGGTCGGGAAGCCCGGCATGTTTGAGCAAACTCTCGAACAGCGTGCTCATGATGAACTTGAGAGGATAGATGAAAACGAGCAGCACGAATAGCAGCGCTCCGGTGAGCCATACAATCTTCCGATCCTCGATCCCGTAGCGTCGAAAGAACATGAACTGCGTGCGCCACATACTGAACAGCATCCAGAACGTGATGGCAAATGAACCGACGCCACGCAACGCGTGGAGCACCTCGGCCGAGCTTTTCGGTACTTCGAGTGAGATCGCGAGCAAGGTGATCGCAAACCCGAAAACCGCGTCGCTCAACCCCTCGACACGCGAGATCTCTTTGCCTCGAACGCGAAAATCGCCGTCACGCATCAGGAGATGATGCCGCCTCGTCCACCACCTCCGCAACGCCCCGTCGCGCGACGACCGACGCGACGACGAAATCGCCCGTCACGTTGGTCATCGTTGCGAACAGATCGGGGATCGTGTCGACGGCGATCAACAGCGCGACGCCTTCGGCTGGAATGCCATACGTCACGAGTAGCGGCGCCAATAACAGTTGCGCGCCTTGCGGGACACCCGGAATCGTGAGACTCAACACGACCGCGGTCGCCGCAAGCGTCAGCACCGCCGTCGTCCCCACCGCGACGCCATAGAGTTTCGCCAGGAACAGGATCCCGACGATCCAGGTGATCGGCGTCGCGACCTTAAACATCGACACCGACAGAGGAAGGACGAACCCGATGATCGGTTCCGGCATGCCGAGCGCGCGGCCGCTTTCGACCAACGCCGGCAACGACGCCAAGGACGAGCTCGAGCTCAATGCGACGACTTGCGCGGGAAGCACACCTCGCGTGAACCACCCGAGCGGAATTCGGCCCACTGCGGTCGCCACGGGATACATCAACAGCGCGAACAACACGAGTACCGCCGAGATTGCGACGACGTAGTAACCCATCGCGCCCACGAGGGCGATGCCCGACCGACTCGCGGCGCCGAGGACGAGCGCGAAAATGCCGAATGGTGCGACGGCAAGGATCCAATCGACGATCGTCGTCGTTGCGTTTGCGAGCGCCCCGAAGAACCCGATCAACGCTTGGCGAAGCCCCGGGTCGATGCGTCTCGTCGCCAGCGCGAACAAGTAGGTGAACACGATCACCGGTAGCATCGCGCCGTCGGAGGCCGCCTTGACCACGTTCGCCGGGACAAGCGATGTGATCCAGGAACCGAAGCCCAGCAGTTGCCTCGCTTGGCCGACCTTTTCACCGGCTTCGGCACTCGCGGTGAACCGCAGCGTCGCCGCCGTCTCGGTCGTGAGCTTCAGGTCGGCGATCAGCGGCGGTCCAAGCAGCATCGCGAGCACCGCGGCGAAGCACAACAGCGCGAGAAAGGTCACCACCGTCACGACGCCAAGCTTGCCGAGGACCGCACCAGAATCGCTTCGCCCGACGACGACGAACAGAAGCGAGACGACTAACGGAACAACCGTCATCCGGATCGCGTTGACCCAGAGTTGCCCGATTGGCGCGATGAGGTCGACGATGCGCAGCGCCGTCGCGCTATGGGTGGCAGCGATCACGCTGCCGAGAATCAATCCTGCCAGTAGACCGATGACGACGCGGTGAACGCGCACTCGGTCAGGCCGTCACGTCTACCGTTTCTTGGCCGACTTGCTTCGGGGCGACGGCCGGCTGACGCGAGCGTTCGTAACCTTCTTGCCCGGCTTCTTTGCGGCAGACGTTGCCTTGGCGCGAATTGGATGTGCGCGCTTCGCGACCACGCGAAGCTTCTTCGCGGGCGCCGTTTTCTTCACGGGCGCGGCCTTGGGCCTAACCGCCTTAGTAGCAGGCGCGACTGCTGCTTTCGCTGGCGCAGACTTTTTGGCAGGCACCTCGACCACGACGGCCTTTGCCTTTGCGGCCGCGGCGGCTACCGCCGCCGGCGCGTTCGGGTTGTTCCGCGGCCGGCCGCCTTTTCGAGCCAACTGCGCATCCGCCAACATTTTAGCGAATGCCTCTTTGGCTTCGGTCATGAGCTGGGCGTGCGAGATGCGTCGCTCTTGGAGCGCACGAGCCTTCTCGGCGCGATAGATCGACAGGGCTGTCGAGCCGTCCATTTGTCAGGTGTCGAAGGTGAGACTTGCTAGATTTCCGAATCTCTAATCTACTCTAGTGGACAGGTTTAAGGGAGATCCGCGTACCGTCGACGTTGCCATCATCGGAGCCGGTGCCGCCGGCCTCGCGGCGGCGAGGGCACTCATTGATCAAGACATCAGCGTCGTCGTGCTAGAGGCCCGCGATCGCATCGGTGGACGCATCCTCACCCATCGCGACCCCTCGACGCCCGTACCGATCGAGCTCGGCGCCGAGTTCATTCACGGAAGCGCGCCGGAGCTCGAAGAGATCGTCGGCCGGGCGTCGCTCGCGGCCGTCGACATCAGCGGGCGGCGATGGCAAGTCGTGGGCGAGCGATTGCGACCCGCCGACGATTTCTGGGAGCGGCTCGAACGCGTCATGCGCCGCCTCGACGAGAAGCGAACGCCCGATCGTTCATTTGAGAGTTTTCTCAGCAAGCGACCCGGGGGCAGACGCCTCGCCCACGACCGCCGTCTCGCGCTGCAATACGTCGAAGGTTTCCACGCGGCTGATCCCGCGCGTGTCAGCGAGCGCGCGCTCGCCGAAGGCGGCAGCCCCGGCGACGACGTCCGCGAACGTCGCATCGGTCGCGTTCTCGACGGCTTCGATCGTGTCATCGAATGGCTCGCCGCCCCACTCGGCGATCGGATTCGACTTTCCGCCGTCGTCACGCGCGTTCGCTGGGCACCGGGCAACGTGTCGGTCGAGGTGCGCCACCCCGATGGACGATCGCGACCCTCCATCGACGCGCGTGCCGCGATCATCGCCGTGCCCCTCGGCGTCCTCAAATCGCCATCAGGCGAAGCGGGTGCGATCGAATTCGAACCCGAGCTGCGCACCAAACGGCCCGCGCTCGATCACCTCGCGATGGGGTCGGTTGTGCGCATCGTCCTGCGCCTCAGTGAGCCGTTCTGGTCATCCGAGTGGTTCGCCAAGCACGCCAAGACCGAGGAGCTCGATACGCTGAGCTTTCTGCAGACCAACGACGAAGATTTCTCCACCTGGTGGTCTGCGTATCCGGTCCGCGCGCCGATTTTGGTTGGATGGCGCGGCGGGCTTCGCGCCGGCGAGTTGTCGCAGCTCGCCCAAGAGGAGATCCAAGACCGCGCGATCAATTCACTGGCTCGCCAGATTGGTCTTCCGCCGCGAAAGCTGCGCGGCTTGGTCGAAGCCGCGTGGCTACACGACTGGGAGCACGATCCGTTTTCGCGCGGCGCCTACAGCTACCAAACAGTTGGCGGCGTCGGCGCACCAAGGGCTCTCGCGCGACCGTTGCGCGGAACGTTGTTCTTCGCGGGTGAAGCGGCCGACGTCGACGGCCGCACCGGGACGGTGCACGGCGCCATCGCGACCGGGCGGCGCGCCGCGGAAGAAGTTGAGCGTTCGCTTACGACGCGCTCTTCGGCCTCGAGGCGCGCCGAGTCTGATTGATCCGGTTGATCAACATCGCGAGCTCTGGCTGCTTCTCAGGATTGTCGCGAATGATGTCGTCGATCAACGCCGACGCTTCATCGTCCGTCACCTGGATCGGCTGCGGAGAAAACCGTCGGTTGTTCATGTGCCGGAGCGGATCGAGCGCTACCGGATTCTCGAGCACGATATCGTGATCCGTGTATTGGACGCGCACGGCGTAAAACTTCTTTCCCGACTTTTCCAGGTAGCCCACTCGTACGCCGTCGATCTTCTCCGGCCACTCGGGCAACGGTCGCTCCTCGCCTTCGGTCGTCTTGTAGGTCGTCGTGCCCGGGCGGAGGTCCGGGTAATTGAGCTCGAACGCACCGTTGTACATGTACCCGTGACGCATTGGTCCTCGGACGATGAAGTGGTTGAGTGCTTGTAAGATGGCGGATTGCCGTCCCGAGGCTAGCCCTCGATCGCGCGGCCGGGCGTCCGGTCGGAATCGAGCCATTCGCGCGGATTCCACGTCACCGGCATCGCGCCCACGCGCTCGAAACGGATGCGCGGATCATCAGAGTGAACCAGGGCGACGAGACGGCGTCCGGTGAGCAGAAACCGGCGCGACGTCGACTCGATGCTGTCGAGAATCGTCTGCGCGAATTGAGGCTGCGCGCGCGCGAAGGCGTCATAGCGTCGAAACACTAGTGCTGTGCCACTTTCGTCGGGCACCGGAAGCTCCGCCAAGCTCTCGATCCACGACGCCAAGTTCTTCGCGTAGTATGACGGAAAGTTCAACAGTCGCTGCGCGTCGGCATGAAACGCTGCGGGATCCGTCCACGAACCGGCGTCCAGTTCGTGGATCGTGTAGCCATGCTGACGAAACCACGCCACGTCGTGCGCGAGCACCGACGACTTGTGATACAACGCGATCGCGCCCCGCTCGAGCAGCTTCCAGTCGAGACGCTGCGCTTCGGCGGGGGCCTTTTCTTTTCGTTTGAAGAACGCCATGAACGAGGAGGCGGGCATGAGTCGGAAATAATTTAGCCCAGGCCAACGGCGGCTACGCGTAGTACCGTCGGATCGCCGCCGCTACGCCGTCCAGATCGGGAAAGAGTCGGCGCTCGTCTACGCCGACCAGGTCGAGCTGGTCGCGAATCTTCGCCACCGACTTTGGCGGAATGATGTACTTGGTCAGCGTGTCGGCGAGTCCGTGCGATCTCAGGAACTCGTCGAAGGCGTGCCATTTATCGGAGCACATCGTGAACACCGCCGCCTGAGCCACGATGCGCTCGTCCAACGATGGCGGCTCGACCACGCACGCGAACGGCGTCGCCTCGCGGTCACGTGTGAACAACTGCCATGGCGACGTGTGGCCGCCTGCCTCGAACAGCGCGTCGAGATCGCGTGGCAACAGCGCCACCCCGGGAAATCGAAACACGCGATGGATCTGCTGCCAGTCGAGGCGCCACACCGCGCGCGCTCGTTCCTCGGCGTCGGTCGGTCTCGTCGCGAAGAAGGCCGCGACCAGTGGCGAGTACGTCCAATCGAGCAGCCGCGTCGGAACGCCATGGTGCTGCGCCGAAAACAATTCTTCCCAGTCGTTCGCCGACGCTCCACGCGAATGAGGACGCGCATAGCGGATGTAGTTCCGCATCACGTGCTCCTCGAGATCGGACTTCGTGTGCGGCGGCTCGGTGCCTCCGAGTCGATCGAGCGTCGTCAACAGCGGCGCATCGGCCTCGGACGCGCCGCGATACACGCCGGTGTCGCGTCGGCGTCCGGTCACCCGGTCGGGTTCTTCCGGCGTCACCCGGTCGACGAACTCACCGAGAGACGTAATGACGATCTCCCGGATAGGCTGTCGGGCTGGCGGCGTCTCCTGTTCGCTCGGCATGTGGCGCTTGATCGCTACCCTTGTGCCAGCGCTCGCTGCCGGCGGCTCCACGCGGTGCGAATGTTGATCGCGCCGCGGAGCATGAACACGAGCGCGAACGTCAGATCGAGCCAACGTGCACCAAGGAAGACCGCGTTGCGCGACCACAAAGGTCGCAGCGCCACGAAGAGACCAATCGCGAACATGATGGCGCCAAGCACCATCGTCGTGACCCATCGTACGTTGCTCACGCCCACGAAGATGGGTCACCACGGCTGATCCTGAAAGGCGCACTCGAAATTCGCGAGCCGCCCGCAACGACTCAGCTGCCGCGCAACGCTTCCAGCGGATCGATACGCGTCGCGCGCCGAGCCGGGACGTAGCTCGCGACCACTGCGACGACCGCGAGCAGCGCCGCGACGACGGCGAACGTGATCGGGTCATGCGCCGTGATTCCGAACGTCATGCTGCGCAGTGCTCTGGCTGCCGCGAGCGAAACGGCCATTCCAACAACCACGCCGGCGGCGGCAAGGGTGAGTCCTTGGCGCACGACCATCCACTGCACCGTGACGCCGCTCGCGCCCAGCGCCATCCGGACACCTAGCTCGTGCGTCCGTTGTGCGACGACGTACGCGATCACGCCATACACACCGACCGCCGCGAGTACCAGCCCAGTCGCGCCGAGCAGCACGAGCAACCACGTGGTGAAGCGCGACATCGCCTGCGAATCGTCGATCGACTGGTCGATCGTCGACACGTTCGACAACGCTAGCAACGGATCGACACCCAGCACCGTGCGCCGAATCGCCGGAACGAGACTCAGCACGGGCACAGCGCCGCGCACGAGAATGGTCTGCACGCCGTTGATCCACTGCGTGCTCGGCATGTACAACTCTCGCGGTATGTCATTGGCCAAGCCGCTGGCACGCATGTCGTCGACCACGCCGACGATCTCCCTCCATTGCGGATCTTTCCCGTTGCCGTTGCCGATCCGTCTCCCAATCGGATCCGCGTCGCCATAGAGACGTTTCGCCAAGCCACGTGAGATGATCGCCACCTTTGGTCCATCGGCGACGTCGGCGCGCGTGAAGTTCCGTCCGCGCAATAGTCGCAGGCCCAGCACATTGAAGTAGTCCGGTGTCGCGCTCCGCATGTCCGAGTCAACGGCCCCATCATCGTGGCCGTCGCTTCCCTCTCGAAACGCGGTCCAATCCCAACCAAATCCGTGAATCGGCGCGACCTGCGTGCGGCCGACCAGTCGCACTCCTGGAATGGCTGCGAGCGCATCCTCGATCTGTTGAAACGTCGCCTCCTGCCTCGCCTTTTCCTGGTAACGCGCTGGTGGAAGAAAGAGGTCGATCGCGAGCAGATTGTGGGTGTCAAATCCCGCGGGAACGTGCTGCAAGGCGATCGAGCTCCGAATGAGCAGTCCGGCGCCGATGAGGAGCACTTGCGCCACACACAGCTCGCTGACCACGAGCGCGCGACGGAGTTTTTCACGCGCGGCGCCGCGTGACTCACGCCCTCCGTCGCGAAGTGTCTGTTGCAAATCGAGCCGCGCAACGCGAACCGCCGGAACGAGCCCGAACACGATCGAGCTGGCCACCGCGACCACGAGCGTGAACGCGAGCACAGGCACGTTGAGCGACGCATCCTGAAGTCGTGGAATGTTCGCCGGGCTGCGCACCAGAAAGCGCATACCAGCTGTCGCGACGGCAAGACCCAGCACGCCGCCGCCGACACCGAGCAGCAAACTCTCGATCAGCAATTGGGTCACGATTCGCCCACGCGTCGCGCCGAGCGCGCCCCGAATCGCCATCTCAGCCCGGCGCACATTCGCGCGCGCGAGGAGAAGGCTCGCGATGTTGCCACACGCGATCAACAGGACGAGCGCAACCGCGCCGAGCAGCATGTAGAGACGCGCCCGATGCGGTCCTACCACGTAATCGATTACCGACATCGGCGCGACGCCGCCGTCATAGCCGGAATGCGGATTCTCGCGCGCCAACCGCGTATCGATCTGCGTGAGCTGTCGCACGGCCGAGCCGATCGTCACTCCGGGCCGAAGAAGACCATACACTCGCAGCTCATGATCCTTGAAATCGGACAAGCGCCATGGGGGCGCCGCGAGCGGTATCCAGATCTTCTCCGCCGGCGGTAAGAGCACGTATTCCGGCGCCGCGACCGCCACAACCGTGCGCGGACTCCCGTTCAGTGCGATACTCCGGCCGATGATTCCACGATCGGCGCCGAATCGATTCTGCCACATCGCGTGCGACAATACGACGACCTTCGGCGCTCCTTCACGATCGTCGGCCTCGGTGTAATACCGGCCCAACGCGGGCGGAATGAACATCGCCTTCCAGTAGTCTGCCGACGCGACGACGGTGGAAACCGGCATCGGATCTCCCTGGCCGGTCAGAGTCATGGGCGGGTAGCCCGTCGTCGCGCCGAGCACCTCGAACGCCGTCGCCTCGCGTCGCCAGACGTAGTAGTTGCCATACGGCAGACAGCACATCGTGCCACTTCCGTTTTGTTGAGCGAAGGTGAAGACCCGGTCGGCGTTGGCATACGGCAGAGGACGTAAGAGAACGCTATAGACGACACTGAAAATGGCGCTGTTCGCCCCGATGCCGAGCGCCAAGGTGCTGATGGCCACGGCGGTAAAGGCTGGGCTCTTGCGGAGTTGTCGTAGCCCGTAGACAAGATCCTGTCGAATCGAATCGAACCATTCCGCGCGATTCATTCTCCGCTCCCGTTGTTCGCTGAGGGTGTAGAGCGTGTTGCTGATTCCGTCGATGTCGCCGAACTTCTGTCGCGCCACATCGCGAGCCGCCTCGCGCGACATGCCGCCGGCCACCAGTTCATCGATCGTCGACTCCAGATGAAATCGCAGCTCGTCGTCGACGTCGCCGCCGGGATTCGAGCGCCAGAAGCGGAGGTAGCGCCGCCATGCCGGGAGCCGATCATCGTGAGAGCGCATCGTCGATCACGCGGGTTGGCGTCGCGCCGACATGATCTTCGCCATCGCCGCGCTCATTTGCTCCCACGACTCCGATTCGGCAACGAGCTGCCGTCGCCCGACCGCGGTCAACCGATAGTATTTCGCGCGACGACCATTTTCGGTGAGCGCCCACTGCGCTCTGATCCAGCCGCGGTTCTCCATTCGGTATAAGGCCGGATAGAGCGAGCCTTCCTCGACTTGGAGGACGTCCTCGGTAGTGTGCTGAATCCAGCGCGCAATCCCAAACCCGTGCATCGGCCCCCAGGACAACGTCTTGAGGACGATGAGGTCGAGCGTGCCTTGCAGCAGATCAACCGATGAGCGTGCCATGGTTCTCCCTTAGACATCCTGAGGGAGAAAAGGGTTGGAGCCCGCCGAGCCTATCGGCGCTCCACCCGCAACGGCACTCGCGCCACGGCCTTCTCGTTCACGCGAACGTCGAACGTCCATGTCCCGTCGTTCGGGAAACCCACCGAGAGCGGGAGGATGAGATCGTACGCCAACGGCAGCCCGGCCCGGCGCGGCGACTCGAACGTCACGGGCGTCGCGCGCAGGTTCACCATCTCGTTGCCGTCTTCATCCATGATGTGCACGGAGATGTTCTGGTGCACTCCATAGTCGAGCGGCTCGATGTCGAATCGGATCGCCAACGTCACGTCCAACTTCGCGGGGAGATTCGGCGTGAATCGACAGTTGTAGACGCCGACGACGTCCAGCTTGCCGTCCGATCGTACCTCGGCGCGCTCAGCGATGACGGCAATCGTCGCGATCATCGCACCGGACCCGCGGTCGCGGTTCTCGCCTCGCTGATCGCGCGTAACCTGTCGAGGAACTGGTCCGTTTCGGCGACGCTCAGGAGGAGGGAATAACCGGCTGTCGTGGGGACGTGAACGACGCGAGTGGGATCCGTCACGTACACCAGCGCTTTCTCGCCATTCGCCAGCCGAAACCATCCCGCGCGGTAACCCGGCAGCGCCGTTCCAACCGTGCGTAGCGTCAGGCGAAATGGTCCGGCCGAGATGTCGACGCGCGACGCGTCGGTTGCACGAATCGCGTTCCAGGGAACGAGACGACCGTACAGGTCCCCTCGCAGACGAAGCCCGTCATCAGAGAGCTCGAATGTCGTCGACCGCGCACCACGGATCGACGCGCCCATGATGACGCCGCCCGTGCCGACCACGATCACCAGAATCAAGATTGGGATCATGAAGCAGAGCGGGCGAACCGACGCCGGCGCGATGTGGAAGACCTGATGCATTGTCTAACGGAGAAAGCGCCGCGCGAGCTGCTCGAGACGGTCATCGCCCGACTGCTCAGCGCGAATGAGAATACGCCGGACGTAATCCCGCAGTTTCGGCTCGCCCCAGTAGTAGCCCGTCGCTTGTTCGGCGCTCGCGGTGTCACCATCACGCGCCGCCTCCAAGAGCAGCTCGGCCGCCGCCGTATCGAACGACGGATCGTCGCGCGACGGCAAGACATAGCGCTTGACCGGACTCCCCGATCCCGCGTCCTCGTTGACGAATGCCCGTGACATACGACCGTCTCCTTCGCCGAATCAGCTCACCCAGCCCAACTCGCGCCAAAACTGATAGGCGCGCTTGGTGAGCTGATCGAGCTCCTTGAACAACGCGCCATCGACCTCGGTGAAATTGAAGCAGGCCTTGCCTTGCATCCGCTTCTTCAGTGCAGGCGACATTCCGTCGCGAATCTGCGGCCCGTAGATCGGCATCAAGTAATAGCTGACGTACGACTTTCCTATCCGCACTCCGCCAAAGAAAATGGGCCTCTTATTGGCTCCGATGGTGTGCGTGTCCAGATAGTAATTGTCCGGCTTGTCGTGCACGACATTGAGCCGTGGCGCGTAGTCCCTGAGGATCTCTCGCAGGGCGTTGAAGACGGGGACGAATTCTGGGCGCTCTGACATGGCAGCCCCACACAGTCGAAGCGGGATGGCCAAACTATGGCCAACCGGCCGACCGGAACAGACCTGCTCGCCGCCTAGGTAGAAGCCGCGAACAGATTTGTATTGCGCGTTCGGAAGGCACTCATTAGCTTGGTTGAGCGACACACGCAGGATTGCGCGAAAACGTTCCGATGCTGAATAGGGGCCTTCGCATTCGCGGGGCTCCTTTTTTGTATCGCGTCGCTGGCGGCCGCCGATGGTCGTCAAGAACGTACCCGGCGTGAGGGTCATCACGAGCAACTGTGGGTCGGTTTGTACGGCGCGTTCCGCTACTCCGACGACACAATTACAACTTTCTAGGAGTATCGAAATGCGTACGACCGGCACTGTGAAGTGGTTCAACGACGCCAAGGGCTTTGGTTTCATCACCCCCGAAGGCGGCCAGAAGGATTGCTTCGTCCACCACTCGGCCATTCAGGGCAGCGGCTTCAAGACGCTCGCCGAAGGCGAGCGCGTCGAGTTCGACATCGTTCAGGGCGCCAAGGGTCCGGCCGCTGAGAACGTCGTAAAGCTCGGTCGCTAATCACGCCCGTTCTTTGATCGAAAGCGAGGGTGCGCGTTAGCGCACCCTCGCTTTTTTCTTGGCGGTGATCCGGAGTGCAACTGGTGCAAATGGGGTCAGACTCCATTTCTAGTTGGAAATGGAGTCTGACCCCATTATTACCGCGAAGGATCTGCTGTTCCCTTCACCCCCGCCGTCGCCGCGCCTCGCGAATCCGTTTCATCATCGTCGTCACGATAATGAGCGTGAACACGACCCAAACCGCGGTAAACGCCTTCTGCGTATTCGACGGGCGCTCGGCGATGTGCAAGCCGTAGTACAACCCGATCGCGACGGCGTCGAGAATCACAACGCCCGCGACGAGCTTGAGCAGATGGCGTTTGAGCTCACGCGCCACCGAAGAAGACTGTCCTGAAGGGCGTGAAGTGGTCATCGCGTGCATCCTAGCCGCTATCTTGGTGGATGGCCATGTCCGCGAACGGGCGCGCCGAGCGTCGCCTCCCGACCATCCTGTTCGACCTCGATGGAACCCTCATCGATTCGATCGAGCTGATTCTCAACTCGGCGCGCTACGCCTTTGAAAAGCTCGACCGCGTGTGTCCCCCCGATGAAGAATGGCTGTCGGGCGTCGGCATTCCGCTCTTCACCATGTTCCGCCGCTATGCGCGCGACGAAGCGGACTGCGCCGCGCTAATCGCGGCGTATCGCGAGTATCAGCTCGCCCACCACGACCGACTCGTCCGGTGCTACGACCGGGTCAGCGAGACCGTCGTGCAGCTCAAGGAACGCGGACACGACATCGGTATCGTCACCAGCAAGTCCGAGGCGCTGGCATTGCGCGGCCTGGCCCACGTCGGGTTGGCTCGCCACATGGATACGATTGTGGGCTGTGACTCGTCCACTAGGCATAAGCCTGACCCCGAGCCGGTTCGGATAGCACTGCACCGGCTCGGCGCTTGTCCCGAAGACGCCATCTTCGTCGGCGACTCGGTACATGATCTTCTCGCAGGTAATGCGGCAGGCGTGCATACTGCGGCGGCGCTTTGGGGGGCTTTCAAGCGAGCGGATCTGGTGCCGGGCGAGCCAAATGCGTGGCTCGAGAGCGTTTCGGACCTGGTACCTCTGGTGGATGAGTGGGTGGGTAGCTAAGTGGGTGGAAACAGCCCTCGCGCCGTTTCCGTTCGCCTACTCACCCACTCGCCGTTTCCGCAGTTCAAACCTTTGGCCCCGTGGGACTATCTCATCCGGTGAACGGATGGAGACCCCACGATTTATGGCTGCATTGGCCATCATCGAAGCATCGTCCCCCCAACCTGGCAATGGAGATTCGGATGTCGCGCGAGCGGCAGCCGGGGACCGCGGTGCGTTCGAGAGGCTCTATCGGCGGCACGTGAATCGAGTTTTCTCTCTCTGCGCACGAATGGTCAGCGACCGCGAGCGCGCCGAGGAGTTGACACAGGACGTCTTCGTTCGGGCGTGGGACAAGTTGCATCTCTTTCGCGGCGAAAGCTCGTTCTCGACCTGGCTGCACCGGCTCACGGTCAACGTCGTACTCAACGCACGAAAGAGCGAAGGACGCCAGCGTTCGCGCTTCGAGGAGAACGACGAGGACGCGGGTGGAATGGACGCACTACCGGGTGTTGTCGGAATGCCGCTGCCTCCGGGCGACCTTCTGGATCTCGAGGACGCGATTACGAAGCTTCCACCGGGCGCCCGCCGCGTATTCGTTCTGCACGACGTCGAAGGCTACAAACACGAAGAGATCGCCGACATGCTCGGCGTGACATCCGGAGCCACAAAAGCGCAGCTCCATCGCGCGCGGCTCCTGTTGCGGGAGGCACTGAATCGATGACGAATCCAATGACGTGCGACCAGTTCGCCGATCATCTGGCCGAGTATCTGGAAGGCGACATTGACGCGACGACACGAGTCGCGATGGAGGCACACGCGTCGTCGTGCGCCGGGTGTGGAGCGTTGCTCGCCGATCTCGAGAAGTTGCAAGTCGACGCGACCAACCTGCCCGCGCTCAGCCCGAAGCGCGATTTGTGGGCTGGCATTGCCTCTCGGATCCAGACGCCCGTTGTTGAGCTCAAGAATGGTGGAACGGTGGAACGGTGGAACGGTGGAACGGAACGCCGTACCAACCGCGCGAACCGTGTGTGGATCGGCCTCGCGGCCGCGGGTTTGGTCGCCGTTACCGCGACAGTCACGCGCGAGCTGACCAAACGGTCCGTCGTCGTCGGTCTGCCAACGCAAGCCGTCGCAGTGCAGCCGAAGCCTGACACGACCGCTCGTCTGGCGCCAGCCGTCCAAGTCGCGAAGGTCGATACCGTTCTACCGTTCCACCATTCCACCGTTCAGGCGGCTCCAACAACCCGCCTCGCGTCATCGAAGCCGTCGGCGGAGCAAACGTACGAGGTGGAGATCAGCCGCCTGCGCGCGGTGCTCAATCACCGGCGGCCGCAGCTCGACTCCTCGACGATTGCCGTGGTCGAGCACAATCTCCAAGTCATCGATGACGCGATCGCCCAATGCAAGCGCGCGCTCCGCAAGGATCCGGCGAGCCGGTACCTGATGGAGTCGCTCAACGACGCACTCGACACGAAGGTTCAGCTCCTCAGGACGGCGGCGACGTTGCCCTCGACCTCATGACGATACTCACATGACACTCCTTGTAATCCTTCGGCGCTGGCAGGCGATCTCGATCGCGACAGCGCTTGCGCTGGCGGCGGTTTCGCCAAGGGCGGCGCAAGCGCAGCGGGATCGCGCGCGCTTCGGCTCCGATTATCGTTCGCGGATCGACACGACGTTCGCGTTCGACAAGAGCGGGACCGTCAACCTCTCGGCCGGGAGTGGAGATATCGCGGTGACCGGCTGGTCACGCGATCAGATCCACGTTCGCGCGGTCAGCGAGAACGGCAACCTCCGCTTCGACGCGTCGAGCTCGCGCATGACCCTCGAGCTGGCCGGCGGCTCCCACGGGAGCGACACGCGATTCGAAGTCAGCGTTCCCTATGGCGTGCACGTCGTGGCGCGCTCGATGTCGGGCGACATTTCCATCCGTGGCACGCGCGGCGAAGTCGAGGCCCACGCTCAGAGCGGCGATGTCGAGGTCGAAGACGTCACATCGCGTCTCGACGTCAACACGCTGTCGGGAAGCATCGAGGCCCACAACGTCGTCGGCGACGTGGAGATCGGCACCACGAGCGGCGACGTGAAGATCGTCGACCTGCGTGGCAACGTCGATATCGGCACCGTCAGCGGCGAGGTCGAACTCCGTGGCGTGACCTCGAAGCTCGTCCGCGCCAAGGGCACGAGCGGCGATGTGACGTTCGATGGCGTGATCGACCCAGCGGGCCGTTATGACTTGTCCACGCACTCGGGCGACGTTCGACTGCACGTGCAGCGCGACGCGAGCGCCCAGCTCACCGTCGAGACGTGGAGCGGGGGCGTGAATAGCGACTTTCCCATCACGCTCAAACCGGGCGAACATGGCATCGGTTCGAGCAAGGCCAAACACTTCACGTTCACCATCGGCGGCGGGGCAGCGAGAATCAACGCCGTGACGTTCAGCGGCGACATCACGATTTCCTCGAACGGACGCGGCGCCAGCGAGCGCCGATAACACGAACCTTTAGGATACGCTCATGACCCAACGCCTCCTGTCACTCGGCTTCATCGCCTGCCTCGCGCTCCCGGCGGCGGCCCAAAACCGCGGCGACTTTCGCTGGGAAAAGGCCCTGGCCGCCGGCAACGAGGTCTCGATCCACAACATCAACGGCGACATCAAGGTGACGCCGTCGACCAACGGACGCGTGAGCGTGGTCGGCATCAAACGCGGCAACAATCGCTACTTCGACCGCATCAAGGCCGAGGTGCAGGAGTCATCGCACGGCATCGTGGTGTGCGTCGTTCAAGAGGACGCCGACTCCTACTGCGATGATCGCGGCGTCCATTCGCGCGGTGGCGACCACGATTGGAATCACGTCAGCATGGACCTGGAGGTCGCGATCCCGGCCAATGTCACGGTCTCCGCCGGCTCGGTGAGCGGCAACGTCGACATCACCGGCGCGAACGGCGATGTCGAAGCAGGTAGCGTCAGCGGCGACATCCGCCTGGCCCGCCTCCGCGCCAGCTCAGTCCGTGCGCACACGGTGAGCGGCAACGTCGACGTCCGAGTCGATGCGTTCACCGGCCGCGGCGATCTTTCGTTCAGGTCGGTCAGCGGCGACGTTACCCTCGAGGTCCCGCGCGGCTTCGATGCCGACATCTCGATGTCCACCGTCAGCGGCGACATGAACAGCGATTTCCCAGTCACACTCGGCAACGGCCGCATGAGCCATCGTCACATCGAAGCGCGAATTGGCAACGGCGGTCGCCGACTCGACGTCAGCACCGTGAGTGGCAGTCTCACGTTGAGGATGGCAAGATAGGTACTGGTTGCTGGTTGCTCGTTACTGGCAACTGCAAACACCGGTATCCACCACCAATCAGCAACCAACAACCAGCAACCAGTCACCAGCAACCAGCAACCAAATGAAGCTCATAACCTCTCTCGCCCTCATTACGACCATTGCCTTACCCGCCGCCGGGCAGGCACGTCAGGGCGACAACTTCTCGTGGTCGGGAAAGATTTCCGCTGGACATTGGATTCGCGTGCGCAACCTCAACGGTGCGATCACCGTGGGTCCAGCGAACGGTGACAACGTCGAGGTCACGGCAACGAAACATTGGCGGCGCGGCGATCCGTCGATCGTCCGATTCGACGTCCAGAAGTTCGGTCCCGGCAACGAGAGCGTTGTGATCTGCGCGCTCTGGGGCGATCGCGCCTCGTGCGACGACCGTCACTATGAGTCGCGCGGTGATCGTGGCATGCGCAACAACGACGTCAACGTCGAGTTCCGCGTCCTCGTACCACGCGGCGTCAAAGTCGGTGTGAACACCGTCAACGGCGCCGTGACCGTCGAGGGCGCCACCGCGGAAGTCGACGCGGGAACGGTCAACGGAGAAGTCGAAGTCGCGACGTCGGGCGGTCCCGTGAACGCCTCGACCGTGAACGGCGGCGTGCGTGCTCGCGTCGGGCGCGTGGACAGCGATGCCGACATGGATTTCACGACCGTCAACGGCAGCGTGATCGCCGAATTCACGGGTGAGTTCGGCGGTGACGTCGAGATGAGCACGGTCAATGGCGCGCTCCGAACGGATTACGAGATCACGATTACAGGCCGCCTCGACCCCAAGCATTTGCGCGCCCACATCGGCAAGGCAGGCGGACCGCGAATAAAACTCGAGACGGTCAACGGAAGCGTGGAGCTGCGCAGGCGCTGATTTCCGTAACTTTTGCCATATTCACGCGTATGTCCTGCAGATAGGAGAGCCCGCGTGAATTACCGCATTGCATTCCTTGCCGCCGTGCCGATCGTCGCTGCGGCGTGCTCGTCTCCCGGCGCCGACGACCGCGCGTTTCAGTGGAGCGATCAGCTTCCTGCCGGCGCCGTCGTGCATCTGCGCGATGGCTCAGGCGACATTACCGTTCGGCGATCCGCCGGACCCTCCGCTCTCGTCACGGGGTCTCGGCGGTGGCGCCGCGGACGGGCGAAGGACGTCCAGTTCGTCGTCAAACAAGAGGGAAACGACTACTACGTCTGCGCTATGTGGCGCGGTAGTGGAAAGTGCGGTGGCTCCGGCTATCGCGGCAGGCAATCCGCCGGTTTCCTGACGATGTTCAGCCTGTTCCATCGCGGTAGCGACGCGCGCGCGGACTTGGTTGCCGAGGTACCGGCGAATGTCGTCATCGACGCGACGACGACGAACGGATCCGTCGAGGTCAACGGAATGACCGCCGGCGTCACGGCGAAAACGGTCAACGGTACAGTGGCCGCGTCGAACGTATCCGGCCCGCTCACCCTCTCGACGACGAACGGCAACGTTCGGCTGAGCACCGATTCCCTCGCGGACGCGGACGTCGTCCGACTGTCGACCACAAATGGCGCGATCCGCGCCGAGCTGCCAGCCAATCTTCAAGGCCAGTTCGACCTGTCGACCGTCAACGGCGTGGTGAGCAGCGACTTCCCGATCCCACCCACTTCTGGCAGCCGCGCCAATCGTCATTTGCAGGGCCAGGTTGGGTCGCTGGCGCGCGTCGTCAGAATGCGGACAATCAACGGCCCTGTGTCCGTCAGCGCCCGAGCCGGTCCAGCAACTCACTAGCGGCCAGCAAACCGGCCCCAAGCGCTGGCACCGGCCTGATCGCTCGGGGTATTATTCACAATCACGTTCTCTAACGGAGTTTGAGCTCGCCATGGGCTTCTCATACGCACCAGCAGTACAAGTCCGATCGGGTACCGAGCGCGCGACGCTCGTTCGTCGCACGTACGGGCTGGTGTTTCTCAGCGTCATTACCACGATCCTTGGATCGGCGTTCGCGTTCAGCCAGCAGCCAGTGATGGATGCGTCGGCTCAGCACCCGTTCATCATGATGATCTGCCTGTTCGCGCCTCTGATCATGGCGCAGCGGGCGGCGCGTGAGTTTCCCAAGAACCTGATCCTTACGTTCCTCTTCACGTTCATTGAAGGGATCTTCATCGCGCCCTTCCTGTCCCTCGCCGAGCGAGGCGCGCCCGGTGTTGTGAGTCAGGCCGCCATCCTGACGTTCACGGCCTTCGGCGTGTTGTCGCTTTACGCGGTCGTCAGCCGCCGCGACTTCAGCGCCTGGGGAAGCTTTCTCACAGTCGGTCTGATCGTGTTGTTCGTCGCCATGCTGATCAACGCATTCGTCGGCAGCGCCGCGGGCGGTTTGTGGTTGTCGGTCATCGGCGTCATGATCTTCTCCGGACTGCTCGTCTTCGACACGTGGCGCCTGCTGCGGTCGGGCGCGTACGGCCAAGATGATTATGTGCTGACCGCGGTCGCGATCTATCTCGACTTGCTCAACATGTTCGTGTTCATTCTCAGCCTGCTGGGCGGCGGCCGCCGGCGCTGATTGTCGCATCGCATCGGCGCCATCTTCGCCCATCCCGACGACGAGACGTTCTGCGTCGGCGCGACGGTCGCCAAGTACGCCGACGCGGGATTCAAAACCGATTTGTTCTGCGCGACTGACGGCGACGCCGGAAAGAATTCCGGCGTCGCCGTTTCGTCTCGTGAGGAGCTTGCCGCAATTCGTCGCGAAGAAGCCCGCGCGGCGTCGCGCATCCTTGGCATCGCGTCCATCGAATTCGCCGGCTATGGCGACGGTGCGTTACAACAACTCGATCCCGCGGAGCTCACCGGATCCATCGTCGCGTTCATCCGGCGCCACAAGCCCACGATCGTCCTGACGTTCGGCCCCGAGGGCGCCCCGACGGGACACCGCGACCATCGGGCGATTTCGCGCGCCGCGACCTCGGCCTTCTTTCTCGCCGAGCTGCGCACGTCATATCCGGAGCAGATCGAGCAGGGACTCACGCCCCACCGCGCGGCGCGCCTGTTTTACCACGCGTGGCAGTATCCGCATCGCAACCCGTCGCTCAAGCTCGAGAGCGTTCCGGCCACGGCGCGCATCGACGCCAAGCCGTATCGCCAGCGCAAGCTCGACGCGTTCAAGGCCCACGCAACGCAGCAGTACGCCCACGATCTCTTCGTCACCGACGTGTTGCTCGACGCCGAGTTCTTCGCCTTTGCCGCCGGCACGCCGCAGCCCAGCCCCATGATCGACAACCTGTTCGATGGCCTCTAGCCCGAGATCACCTTCTCGATCCTCTCGGCGAGCTGCAAATCGGATTGCGTGATCCCGCCGGCATCGTGCGTCGACAACACGATCGTGACCTTGGTGTACCGAACGTCGATGTCCGGATGATGATTCATCTCGTCGGCCGACTTCGCGACGCGGTTGATGAACGCGATCCCGTCGGCGAATCGCTCAAAAGTAAAAGCCTTCATCAGCACGTCGCCACGGCGAGACCAACCTGGCAACCCGCCGAGCGCGCGTTGAATCTCGAGGTCCGACAATTTCTGTCGCATACGTTCCAAGGTGACGAGTTCGTGCATCGACAGGAACATTCTACCACGCTTCGCCCACACGAGCCATTGTGCGATTGTTTCGACTGACCGCCGGATGGAGCATCGCCGCGTTGGTCGCGATCACCGCGACGACCACGACGCCGGCGCACGCGCAGAGCACGGACTCGACGTCGCTCCCACCCAATTACTGGCGTCGCTTCAGCTACGGAGTCACCGCCAGCATTCTCCTCCACGAGGTGGGGCACATCGTGGCCGCTGTCGCGGTCGGCGGACATCCAACCTTTGGATTCGACAAGCTGCGGCCGACCGTCTACTCCGGCATCAACTCTCGGCTCGAGCCTCACAAACAATTCGTGTTCTCGGCGGCCGGCCTCACGGTGCAGTCGTTGATCGACGAGGGAATCCTCGACATCCCACATTCGCGGGGCGGGGCGTTCGAGCGGGGCATGTTGGGCGCCGGAATCGGAACGACGTTGTTCTATCTGACAATCGGTCGAAGAGGTTCGGTCAGCGACATCGATTTTATGGCGCGGACCCACGCCGTCACGATCACACAGGCCACGCTGATCTTCGGCGGCATCGCCGCCATGCATACGATTCGTGTTTCGCGCGATCCGCACTACGCCAACTTTTTTGCCCGCCCGCGCGACGCCGGCGGTGTAGAGGTGGGTTTGAACCTCTGGTGAAACTGTCATCCTGAGCGAAGCGAAGGATCTGCTGTTCGGTTCCAGACAGCAGATCCTTCGTCGTTCCACTCTTCAGGAAATGAACAGGAGCTTGCATCTTCGGCGTATCTTCGGTATGGTCCGGTTCGCGCTCTGGATCGGTGGCCAATGGCAGTCGACGCAAAGAACAAAGCCAAGCTCGAGCAGGCCGCGTTGTTCGACGCGAGCGTCCTCGGCCGCCCGCTCCCGATGGTCGGCGAGCAGAAGGACATTCGTTATTACGGAACGATCGCGCGCAGCGTGCTGAACGGGCCCGAAACGACGGGTATGGGTTTCTGGTCGATCAACCCATACGTCGGATGCGCGTTTGGCTGCGCGTACTGCTACGCGCGATACACGCATCGGTGGGTTCTCGATCGAGCGGCCACAACGAATCCGGAACACGAAGAACTGCAGACGGCGCGCGATACCATGTCACCGTGGCTCGCGTTCGAGCGCCGCATCTTCGTCAAGCAAAACGCCGCCGACGTGTTGCGCAGTGTGCTTCGACATGGTTCCGAGAAGCACATGGCACTGCTCAACGGCGACACGATCGTCATCGGCACAGCGACGGATCCGTTCCAACCCGCCGAGCGTCGGTTTCGTATCACGCGCTCGGTACTCGAGGTGTTGGCGGAGCATCCCGGTCTGTCGATCTGCATCATCACCAAGAGTCCGCTCATCACGCGTGACATCGATCTGCTCAAGCGGATCGATCGGCATTCATCGCTGTCGATTCATCTCTCGCTCATCTCGACCGACCGCGATCTCGCGCGCAAGCTCGAGCCGCGCGCGCCCACACCCGAAGCGAGACTCCGCGCGCTCGCTCGCCTCCGCGAGAATGATCTCGAAACGGGGATCAACGTGATGCCGGTGCTGCCGGCGATCACCGATCAACTCGAAGCGCTCGAGCATTTGGTGAAGTCCGTCGCCGAACGCGGCGCGTCGTACGTCAACGCGTGTGCGCTTCGGTTGCGGTCGTCGGCGCGCGCGCGGTATCTGCCGTTCATCGAGCAGGAGTTCCCACAGTTTGCCAAGCGGTATCGGGCGACGTACGCGTTCGACCACAAGGTGAGCGCGGGGTACAGCGAAGGGCTCAGCACAACGATGCGAGCGTTGTGCGAGAAGTACGGCGTGGCGTACGGATACTACGGGCGGGCGCCGGATGGAGCGCCAGAGATCATTGAGACGCGATTCGCGGGAGCGTCGCAGCTCGAGCTCGGCATCTAGCGCGGCGAGAATCACATTTCTGATTCGGTGGCCCGGAAGGGCCATTTTTTGTGGACTCCTTCTTGCTTTCGGTTTCTGTTCGGTATAGCTTGATCCCCCGCTCTTTTCTGCCGCGACTCAATCCGCTTGGTTCGAGATGTCCAGACCGTCCATCGCCACGCTCCGCGCCCTCATCGAGCAGCGCTTCCCGGATGCGACCCCGCTCACGGGCGGTTCGCAGACCACGGAGCAGGTGGCGACGGGCATTGGCGCACTCGACCGCGTGCTCCCCAACGGTGGGTTTGCCCGCGGACGACTCTCGGTCTGGGCGCCACAGGGCGGAGCAACCGCGATCCTTCGCGCCACATGCCACTCCGTCGTCGCCAACGGCGAACGCTCGGCGTGGATCGACGGCGATAACACGGTGGCCGGCGCGTTCTGGTCCGACGACCACGGCCTGTATCTCGTTCGGCCCAAGACGCGCATTCACGCACTACGCGCCGCTGAAGAGTTGCTCCGCTCAGGTGGGTTTTCACTTCTCATATTAGCGGGTGCTGAACCCCAGGGCACCGAGACCGTACGTCTCACGCGCGCGGCGCGCGAGGGTGGAGCGGCGTTGATCTCGATCGGGTCGGCGGCTTCGATGGCGAGCCTGCGACTCACGTCGCGATTGCTGAGCTATGGCTGGCGTCGTTCGCCGTTCGGCGATCCGGCCGAAGCGCAGCACGTGACGATCCGCGTGGACGCGCGCGCGGTTGGCTGGAACGCGCACGTCCAATTTCCAATTCCGGTGACGCATCATGAGTTACGTCTGTCTCTGGAGTCCGAGCTGGCCGACCGGCGCGGACTTCCCCGCTGATCTCGTCGCCAGCTTGCTTCTCCACGCGCCGCGCGTGGCCGTCGGCGAACGTCGTCTCGTCTGGGGCGACGCACGCGGCCTGCACGGCGGCCAGCTCGCCGAGCACATGCTGCGTGTCGCCGGCGACTACGGGTTCGAGGACGCGCACGCCGGCGTGGCGATGACGCCCGTCGCCGCCGAAGTCGCCGCGACGCAGAGCACGACACAGCTCGTCGTCGTCAAGCTGGGGCAGGATCGTCAGTTCATCGCTCCGTACCCTCTTCACGTACTCTCGCCGTCCGACGAGCTCGCGGCACTGCTCACAGGACTCGGCATCGAGACTTGTGGCGCCCTCGCGAACTTGGACGCGGAAGCAATCGAAGTCCGACTCGGCTTGGAGGGCGTGCGTCTCTGGCAGCGCGCCCGTGCCGACGATGAGCGTTGGTTATTCAAGCTTCCATTACGGTCGTTGCCCAGTGCGTCGGTCGAGTGGGTGGAATACGGGCTCAAGGATCCGGAGCGGCTGTTATTCGTCATCAACTCGCTCGCCGGTACCGTGTGCACGTCGCTCATCGAGCGAGGCGAGCGCGCGCGCGAGATGGCGCTCGTCTTCTCGCTCGGCAACCGCACGCAGCGGACACACGTCATTCGCTCGTCGCGACCGAGCGCCGAGCAGAAGCGGTGGATGCGTCTCGTGCGCGAAGCGTTGGACACGATCACGCTCCCCGACGCGGTGATGGGCGTGACGTTGCGCGTCGAATCGGTGACGGGCAACGGTGGCGCGCAGGGCGATCTATTCGACCGCGGGTTTGCCAGCGCGCCGGCGGTCGAGGACGCGGTCATCCAGCTCACCGATGATCAGGGCGACGTGGTCGTGTCGCCGGAGAACTCCGCGCATCCGTTGTTGGAGCAGCGAACGAAGTGGATGGCGCGAGCATCCCGTGTGTCGCGTCCAACCATCCGCGATCCACAGCCCGCGTTGACGCTTCAGCTCCTTCCCTCGCCGAAAGTCGTCACCGTCGACACCGAGTCGCGCCGCGATCATGAAGTGCCGGTGCGGTATCTCGACGGCAACGAGTGGCACGACATCGTCGAGGCGGCAGGACCGGATCGCGTGTCGGGCGGACAATGGAGTAGCGCATACGCGCGTGAGTATTTCCGCTGCGTGCGCGAGGACGGGATGATGGTGTGGTTGTTTCGCGGTTCGCAGCAGCAGACGAAGGACTGGTTTCTTCACGGCTGGTGGGACTAACGCTACGGATTGGGGGACGACGATGACACGGGTGACGGGCACGTTCAAGACGCTGGGCTGGGACGAGAGGCCATACGATAACGCGGACGGACAGCCGAGGCTGACGCACGCCGAGGTGACGCACGAATTGTTAGGCGGCATCGCAGGTGAGGCATCGGTGTCGTATTTGCTCGGATATCGCGAGGACAACACGGCAACCTTCGTCGGGCTCGTGCGCGTCACCGGCGCGATCGGCGAACGGTCGGGCAGCTTCGTGATGCAAGACATCGGCACGTTCGAGAACGGCGTCGCGAAAGGACGTTGGACGATTCTCCCCGGACTGGGGACCGATGGGCTGCGTGACATCCGAGGCGAAGGGCATTTCGCCGCGTCGCACGAGAGTGCGTCGTATTCGCTCGACATCGAATACGGCCGTCAACCTGAGCTTCTCTTCTGTCATCCTGAGCTTCTCTTCTGTCATCCTGAGCGAAGCGAAGGATCCGCTGTTGTTAGCGGCGTGACATGACAGCAGATCCTTCGTCGCCGCGCTCCTCAGGATGACATACTCGCCATGTACGTCGAGCTCCGCGCGCACACTTGCTTTTCCTTCTCCGATGGCGCCGTGTCGGCGGAGGCGTTGGCGAAGCACGCGCGAGAGCGCGGGTACACGCACTTAGGAATTACTGATACCGCCGATCTGGGCGGCATGGCTCGCTTCGGCGTCGAGGCGATGTCACCGCTCAAGGATCCGCTCTGCCAGAACGTCGAACGGCACGGCGATGAGTATTGTCGTACGTGCCAGTATCCGGTGCGTCCGATCGCCGGCGCGGAGCTCAACGTCGACGGACGTCCCGCCGCGTTTCTCGCGCGCGACGCCGACGGGTATCGGAACTTGGCCGCGCTCGTGACGCTGGCGCGCGTGGGGCAATGGCAGGAGTGGGACAAGAAGGTGCAAGGCAAGCGGCGCGGACGACCGAAGATCACGTGGGCGCACGTCGCCCAACATGCGGCGGGATTGCACGCGCTGACCGGACCCGCTTCGAGCGAGCTCGCGTCGGTGATTCGCGCCGGGAAAGAGAGTGAGGCGAAACGCTGCCTCAGCCGCTGGCGGGAGATTTTCGCGCCAGGCACCCTATCTATAGAAGTGCAGCTCCACCATACGGGCGGCCACGAGGCGGTGCTGGCGGCCGAGTTGATCCGTCTCTCTGAGGAGAGCGGTGTGCCTTGGGTCGCGACGCAGGACCCGAGGTACGTCGACGAGGGCGGCCGTCTCGTACACGACATGCTCACCGCGTTGCGTTACGACCTCACGATCGAGGTCGCCGCCGAGCGTGGGCTGCTGCATCCGAACGGCGAGTGGCGTTTGTTGTCGCCGTCGGAGATGGCGCAGCGGTGGAAGGGGCGTGAGGAAGGTCTGCGCGAGAGCGTGCGCATCGCCGACGAGTGCACCGGCTTCGTGCTCGACTGGATGCGTCCTCCTCTGCCCGACTTTCGGAAAGCAAAGCTCGGCCTCGGATTACGCGATACGGACGACAACCATGCGCTGCGCGTGTGGACCGAAGAAGGCATGCGCAAGCGCTGGGGCGAGCCGACGCACGACCAGCGTGTGCAGATCGATCACGAGCTCGAGCTCATCGCTCGGCTGGGCTTCGCCGGATTCTTTCTCGTCATGGCCGACGCGGTGCGCTACGCGAAGAACAAAGGCATTCTGTGCCAGGGCCGCGGCAGCGCCGCCAACTCGGCGGTGGCGTTCTGTTTGGAGATCACCGCGGTCGATCCGGTGAAGCACGGGTTGCTGTTCGAGCGCTTTCTATCCGATGCACGAGTCAACGGACGGTCTGAACCACCCGACATCGACGTCGACTTCGAGCACAATCGCCGCGAGGAAGTGCTCGACTACATGTACGACAACTACGACCGCGCGCACGCAGCGATCACCGGGGTAACGCAATGTTTCCACGCTCCGACTGCCGTGCAGGATGCCATGCGCGCGCTCGGATTCCCTGTGGCCGAAGCGTTAGAGATCTCGAAACGCGTACACGGCAACGAGCCGGGCGACTGCGTCGACGCCGTGCGGGAGGTGGCCGAGTCGCGGTGTGTGGATCTGAACAACGCGCGCGGGCGGGCGTTATTGATGGCGCTGCCGGCGTTTGATGGGCTGGCGCGGTTGCGTTCGACACATGTTGGCGGGTTCGTGCTGTCGGGCGAGCCGTTGGGGCATTACCTGCCGGTGGAGCAGACGACAATGGGGCGCACGATCGTCCAGTACGACAAGGACGACTTGGACATGATCGGCGTGCCGAAGTTCGACTTCTTGGGACTCGGTGCCCTGTCGATGGTGCGGATCGCGTACGACGTGATCGAGAAGCGGACGGGCAAGCGGCCCGAGATGTACAGCGTCGAGGATCGCGACCCCAAGGCGTACGATCTGATTCAGCGCGGCGAGACGATCGGCATGTTCCAGATCGAGAGCCGAGCGCAGATCAATTCGATTTTGCACACCAAGCCTGATCACTTGTACGACATCGTGGTGCAGGTCGCGTTGATTCGGCCGGGTCCGATCCAAGCGAGCTTCGTTCATCCGTACACGCAACGACGGTTGGGACTCGAGCCGGTGGTGTACGCGCATCCCGCGCTCGAGGAGGTGCTGCGTCGCACGCAAGGCATTCCGATCTTCCAAGAACAAGCGATGGCGATCGCGATGCAGCTCGGCGGCTACTCGGCGACCCAGGCCGATCTGTTGCGTCGCACGATGGGGAACATCCGGAAGAAGGGTCGGCTCGAGGCGGCGCTGAAGGATTTGAAGTCCGCAATGCTGACGCGCGCGGCGGCGGGCGAGATCGAGGGATTGGACGACGCGACGGTGACGCAGATCTGCGACGACCTCGTGAGCTTCGCGAATTACGGGTTCCCCGAATCGCATGCGTGGAGCTTCGCGCTGATCGCATACGTGACGGCGTATCTCAAGGCGCATCATCCGACGGAGTTCTCGATCGGGCTGTTGAACGCGCAGCCGATGGGCTTTTATCCCGTGTCGACGCTGGTGCACGACGCCAAGCGTCACGGTGTCGAGGTGCGGCCTCCATGTTTCAGGACGGGCGATTGGGAGTGTACGGCCGAGGAGACTGATGATCCGATGCATCCGGCGATGCGGATCGGATGGCGATTCGTGCGCGGGATCAGCGACAAGCTGATCGACCGGTTGCGTGAGGCGAAGGACCGCGCGCCGTTCGCATCCATTGCCGACGTCGTCGAGCGTGGCAAGCTCACGCGCGCCGATGTGTTGGCGTTCGCGCAAGCGGGCGCGTTCGCGGCGTGGGCGCCGGATCGCCGGCACGCCGCGTGGGAAGCATTACGTGCGACAGGCGATGTCCTGCCGTTCGCGCCGGCGAAGGTGTCCTCGCACGATCCCGTGCCGATCACTCGCGATCAATTAGTGTTCTTGGATTATCACGCCGTGGGCATGAGCATCTACGGGCATCCAATGGAATCGGTGCGCGAGCACCTGGCGCGCGGCGGCGCGATCGACAGCCGGCAGCTCGAGCGGATGCCAAACCGGCGGACGGTGACCGTGGGTGGGTTGGTGACCGTTCGCCAGCGGCCGGCCACGGCGGGTGGGACGATCTTCCTCTTATTAGAGGATGAGCATGGGTATGTGAACGTCGTGGTGCCGCAGCCGTTGGTCGCACCCAACGAGGAGGTCGTGAAGCGCGCGCCGTTCGTGCTCGTGCAGGGCCGGGTGGAGAATGACGGGGCGGCGATCTCGGTGGTGGGGCGACGCTTCAAGGAGCTCGAGGTCGGGGCGTTGACGCATCGGGCGCACGAGTTCCGGTGATGATGCCAGCGAAGGAATGATCCACCGGCCCGACGCCAGATCGGGATACCGGATCCTCCAGAATCCCCTCCACGGCCCGGGCCCTCGGCCCCCACATCGCCGGCCCAGCGATTGTATGCCGTTGTATGCGCCAGCTGCCGTGATTGAAAATTCCTATCCGGCCGGCCACACCCGTTCACGGAGCCAGGCCCGGCATCCGAGCGATCGGCGTCGATTCGCGCAATCCCTCCGATCTGCGTACCAACTGCCGGATTCCAACCGAACCGCAGCCTGACGTTCGGCTGACGCTTGGCTGACGCCAGCCTGATGGGGTCCCTCTAGCGTAACGCTTTCGCGCAGCGCGTGCTGCGCGCCTCACGCGGAGGATCGGATGCCGACGGTTCGACAGTGCAGTTGCTCTGATAAGAAGATGTGGATGGGTGGAGTGGGATTAGTCCGAGGTGAGCCAGCTCGGTTCGCGGACCGGCGTGGCTGGAAAGCCCTAGCCGAGAGCGACTCCGTGCTCCTGGTCGAGCAGCCTCGGTTCGGAGAAAGACGCATTATTCGCTCCGTGCGACTGCAGGTACGCGATGCGCCGAGGGGGGATGGTGCGCACTGGCTCGTGCTCGACATTTCAGGACAATCGGTTGACTTACGCATTCCGTTTGACGAAAACATGTTACCTATGTGTCCGGACTATACCCCCTGCCATCTAACGATCGTTGCAGCCGACGAACGATTTAAGGATTGCGCATGCTCCGCATGCGCTCTTATTTGGCTCGTTCGCAGCTGAACTCGGGCGTTAGGTGGGCAACCGATTCCGACGTGGAGGTCAGTTGTTGATTCAGCGGCCGGGCGGCAAGCGTCGTTTGCTTCGGGTCTGTCTCGTGGTGTCCGGTTGCTTGACTGCCTTTGCCTTCTAATGGCCGGCTCTTTAAGCGTTGCATGTGACGCGTCGCGGCCGCAGAACTGCGCGAATTGGCATCGGGCGTCAATTTACTTCGGCGCTCTGGCCGCAGCTTGGCTCGCGACGACGACGGCATCGGCGCTGGGGCTGCGCAGTACACCACCTGGCGGCTAAGCCACACGAAGCTTCCAAGATTCTCGCTTATGCTTTACGAAGGGCCCACCTAACGAACGCTGATGCTGACGCGTTATACAGACACTGATCGAATTGATTCGTAGAAGCGGTTGTCTCATCGAGCATTTCGTTCGTGCTCGCCGGCCCATCTCCGATGCCTGTGCCACGTCGTATGCTTTGGATTGTTGCAGCGATCCTTTGTCTCGTCGCGATCGCAACCGTGCACCGCATCGCGCGGGTCCGACGCGGCGCCGCCGTGATTCCGGTGTATCCGGGAGCCCGTGAGCGTGGCGGACGTTTACGATACTGGCCCCGTCTCCTCGCATGGGACGATCGCAGCTCCGCGCGGGTGCAGCGCGTGTTCGCGCTTACGGCGGGCGTCAGCGTTCTCGACGTCGCGCGTGGCGCACACCCGGCATTGGTCGCGAGAGGCTGGTATCTCGTGACTCCCACTGACCTCGAGGGGCCCGGCGAGCCGCAAGTGGTCGTGTGGCAACGCGATCCGGACGAGCGGCTCGATCTCGAACCGCTCTGGCCCCTCCCGGGCATGTCGCGTGAGCAACGGCTCTATGGCAATGTGTTTCCTCCCGAGTTTCTGGACGCACCTCGCGTCATTGGCTGGAGCTGGGCCCTCGGTGGTCCGCGGTCGGGGCGGCCGGTGGCGAGCGAGCCACCGCTGATCCGGCGACCGGCGCCTCCGACCTCGCGACCGCGATGACCTCGCGAACTGGCGACAACCGTTAGAATGAATCTCACGTAGCTCGCGCGAGCGGCGCGTTCAAATGCGTGGCATCAACGTCTACGTTTATTTCGCCCGATAGCTTCGTCACATCTGTTCGCTCGCATCTTGCTCGGCGGGCGCTGCGCTCTGTCCCGTAAGCAGACCGTTCGTAACAAATGTGTCTTCTGTCGACTGGGAAGTAAATCAAACAGCTTCATTAATTACTCGTGGACTGAAATAAAAGTAGCGTTTTCTGTAAGTTGGCAGATGCACTAACCGCTAACATGATATTGCCAAAATGGGGGCAGACGGAAGTACAATCAGCAGATGTACTTCCGTTTTGCTTTTGTTCCAGCGTACGAGATTCTATTGAGCATTCATTCTAACTTCGATGCCTGCGGGCAGCGCGGCTTGTAGACGCCCGTGGCCGCGCAGGCGGGACCGCGGGCTAACGGTGCTTTCTGCTGACGAGCGGCCTGCGGAAGCTCGCTGCATCGCTATTGATTGTGCGCGCCGCGCGCACACTCTAATTGGAATCCTTTGTAGCTAGCTATTGTGTTAGATGACTCCGACGCGTCGCGTTCCCCGCGGAGGCTTGACCGCCGTACGACTGTCATCGAATGGAGAGCGCGTCGTGAAACCCAATTATTCTGGCGAGTACACTCTGAATCGCGCTGCGAGCGCTCTCGGTCCCGCCGCAAGGGCCATCGTCTCCGCCAAGCTTCGGCTGAGTCACGACGACCCACGGTTTACCTGTTCCGCACGCTTTGCGAGCGCTGACGACGCGAAGGAATTCACATTCGAGCGGTTCACCGACGGACGTGCGGCGCCGCCGAGCGAGCATGGGACGTCTCGCTGCTTCTGGGATGCTGAGACGCTCGTCACCGAAGACTGCTTCGGCGCGGGAGAGGGCGCGGTGATCATGACGTGGCGTTATGAGCTGCTCGACGACGGGGCCCGCCTCCGCGCGACGGAGCAGCTTCGAGGCGGCGGCCGCGATCAGGACAACGTATGGGAATTCGAGCGGGGGCTGAGCGCGCCATAGCCGCAATCGCAGTTCAAACAATTCAATAGCCTTTGTCAGCTTCAGCGTTCGCGTTAGCTAGCGCGCGCATCGGTGCCGGCGATCGCGTGAATCGTGCGAACGATTGGTGTCCCGGTGGGGCGATTCTTGCTCGCGTACTTCCGGTAGAACGCGCGGAGTTCCGTCGAGTCGGCGCGGTTGTAGGCGCCGAGGAATTTAGCGAGTGCGCTGCCGACGGCCGTTTGGGCGCGCCGACAACCGGCTCGGCTTTAGCTTGAGCGTTATACAGCCCCACACGCTTCTCCATCCATCCCGTCGACTTCATGGCCCGTTCACGCGCGACAGCCATTGAATGGTCGTCAGTCTCTGTTGATGCGGACGCGGCGCGCGGCCCAAACGTTACAGGCGAGGCACGGCCCCTCGATTGGATGGAGGTCCGCACGAGGCGTGGTGAAGCTGACGAACTGAGTCGGATGGAGGCGGCCAGCTAGAATTGAGCATATCGAACATGCAGCGACCGGAGCAGCAGTAGGCAACGAAGTCGAGGAAGATGACGTCGTGTTAACTGATTGTGGAGGATCGTGCTTGCATGGAGATGGCGTATCGAGAGCGGTGGGAGGCAGAGATCGCGGAGATGCGGCGGGTGCTCGCCGGCTTTGCGATGAAGGAGGAGTGTAAGTGGGGTAAGCCCACCTATACACTGGATGGAAAGAACATCGTCATCATGCAGGGCTTCAAAGACTACTTCGGGCTGGGCTTCTTTCAAGGCGCCCTGCTGAAGGATCCCAAGAAGCTGCTCGTGCAGCTCGGCCAAGTGCACGCCGGGCGCGTGATGAAGTTCACCAGCGCGAAGGACATCAAGGCGAAGGCGGCGAATATCAAGGCCTACGTGCGCGAGGCCATCGCCGTCGAGAAGGCGGGCTTAAGGATGAAGCCGAAGAGGACCTCAGATTTTCCGGTTCCCGAGGAACTGAGCCAGCGGTTCCGAAGAGACCCGCGTTTCAAGCGCGCCTTCGAGGCGCTGACGCCGGGGCGGCAGAGGAGTTACCTGTACCACTTTGCGGCGGCCAAGCAGTCGGCAACGCGGACGGCGCGAATCGAAAAGGCGATGCCCGCGATATTCGAAGGCAAAGGGTTCCTGGAGAGACGCTAGATAAGAGTGGACGTCCATCGCGAGCATCAAGTACGTCGTGTCGAGCACCCTGGACCGGGTCGATTGGAACGCGGAGCTCGTGCGCGGGGATCTAGGGAAGGCCGTTCAG